>Ga0208666_1000281_pt1 | contig 25614 bp, 37 predicted proteins | sample 5B_taG_FD_184078 | JGI IMG/M metagenome (GOLD analysis project Ga0208666, IMG submission 184078) | Marine viral communities from the Subarctic Pacific Ocean - 5B_ETSP_OMZ_AT15132_CsCl metaG (SPAdes) (version 2) | ecosystem: Environmental > Aquatic > Marine > Oceanic | place: Pacific Ocean...
ATAAAACAACTATATGATTAATTGATATGGGTAACGTAAGAAAGTTAACAACAAAACAACACAAGTTTGCAATGCTGATAGTCTCAAAAGGCGATCGCATGTCAGCAAAAGACTGTGCAATTGAAGCTGGTTTCTCAGAGAAGTCAGCACAACAAGCCGCAGCTAATCTCACTAATCCTAAAATGTTTCCTCTAGTTGTAGAAGAAATTGAAAGACTACGTAGAGAATGGCAAGAAAAATACAAGGTAAGTTATTCAAGACATATCAAAAGATTAGATGATTTGTCCAGAGGCGCAGAAGAAGCGGGTAATTGGGCAGCAGCTGTAGCAGCTGAGAAGTCCAGAGGCCAGGCAGCAGGACTCTATATTGATAGAAAAGAAATATTGACAGGATCTATAGATCAACTATCTAAGGTTGAAGTAGAAGAAAAACTACGTGAAATTGAAAAACAATTCAGCATAAATACAGACGTAATAGAAGTTCACCCCGAAGAATAGTATTGCATTTTCTATTTTTATGGGATAAATTATAGCTCATAAGGAGAATATAGAATGAAAAGAACTTATGTAAAGATTGAGTTAGATAAAACAGAGTTTGATATTATGTGTAATCACTTAGATATGACTTTGTTTGGTCGAAACAACATATCCAATCCAATGGTAAAAATACTTTTACCAAAAATCAAACATAAATTAATTGAAGAGAGTAAGAAAGGAGGCAAGAAAAGAATAGATCATGAGCAAAATTATCGTAGGCTTACAGCAAATAGATGAAGGTGCAATTAATCCAGGAACTGGTTTGCATGAACAACCAATATGGAAAATTGAAATGCAAGACAGTGACGAGAGGTTGTTAGGTAAACATAAAATGGAAGAGTATATCTCAAAGTCTTATGGCAAAGCTATTCATAGATTTAAAAGATGGAAAGTTATGACAAAGACAAGCGAGACACAAGTTTATGTTGTTGTATTTTCTGATAGAACGCATGAGATGTTAACACCTAATCAAATCATGAATAAACTGTATGAAGGACATCAAGTTAGAAAAGATCCTAAACTTGATTACATAGAATCAGAACTAGCAGCTAAAGGTGGGCATAGTCCAATCTTCATACCTGATGAACAAGCTTAATCACTTAGATTTGTTTTCAGGTATAGGAGGATTTAGTCTAGGCTTAGAAGCTACAGGGTATTTTGACACTGTAGCGTTTTGTGATTTTGATCCATACTGTCAAAAAGTTTTACGCAAACACTGGCCGTGGGTTACAATCTATGACGATGTAAAGGAGTTAAACAGTGAAAGATTATCATCAAACGGACATACTAAAATCGACATCATCACAGGAGGATATCCCTGTCAACCATTCAGCATCGCTGGACGTCAAAAAGGTGAGCAAGATCCGAGACACGTCTGGCCAGAAATGTTTAGACTTGTCAAAGAACTCAGGCCGACTTGGGTTATTGGAGAAAATGTTAGTGGACACATTAAACTCGGTCTCGACACCGTACTTGAGAACTTGGAGAGTGAAGGTTACTCCGCAAGAGCGTTTAGTATTTCAGCTTCGAGCATCGGTGCAAACCACCAAAGAGAGAGGGTCTGGATATTGGCGCACTCCGGATGCACACAGTATGAGGGGACCTTGTTCGGAAGCCAGGATGAAGATGAAGCTGGAGAAGGGTATGCCTATCAGTTTGAACGATCAAGTCAGACATCCGAATCTGATGTGGCCAACACCGAGAGCGTCAGCAGCTATGGCAGAGAAGACAGAGAGTATACAGAACAGAGGGACACAGAGAGGCAAACTGGAAGAGAAGGTAGCCATGTGGCCAACACCACAACACACAGATCATTTGATGAATCAAAGCGAAACATTAGAAACATGGGAGAAAAGAGCGAAGCAAAAGAAAGAGCAGGGGATAAATTTACAGTTCGCTCTGAGGCACGCAGTTCAAAAGTTTCCAACACCGACAGCGAGAGATTGGAGGGACGCAGGTCCCAATGTGAACTACGAGAAAGCCAAGAAGAAGGGCAGATTGGCTGGTCACAGTGGTGGCAGTCTGAACCCAACGTGGGTCGAGTGGCTCATGGGGTATCCAAAAGGGTGGACAGACTTAAATGTCTAGGTAACAGTTTAGTTCCAATGATACCGTACTATATTGGAATGAGCATAAAGAAAGGAGATATGTTATGGACAAAGAAATAACATTGAGTATTGAACGTCAACAGAGAGCATTGAAAGCTATGCACGCAGCTAAGTCACCTGTGTTTAAGCATTTTTGGTTTAATGTTTTTGGCAAGATACTCTCAAAAAGCATCATTGCAAACGAAGATGGTGTGCCATATGACAACAAAACCAGAGACTAGATTTTGGAAAAAACTGAAGGAGATCACTCCGAAGGTACATTGGACTAGAATAGAGTCTTTCAGTTCGCCTGGGATACCAGATTTACATGGAGTTTTTCGTGGTAAAGATGGTTATCCCGTCAGCGTTTTTGTTGAATTGAAATGTACTAAGCTGAAAAAAGTGGCATTGACTCCAAAGCAAATATCGTGGAATTACAGCTATAATGAAGCGGGTGGCTTAAATTTTATCTTGGTCGAGACCCTCCCTAATAGAGCCTTGTATATTTATTCGGGAGGCATGGCCCGTGAACTCTCCATTACGGGTCTAGATACCGAGCCATTGGCCACTATGCCCTATCCCTGGGACCCGGGCCGCATGCTGCAGGTGATGGAATCGTTTCTCCATTACCGTGAATCTTGCGACATTGCCACCGAATCATAGGTCAAAGCTGCATCCCAGCAGGAGACGCTTGACAGCTGCACAAAGATCCTATAATATTGGGACATGATTAGTTTTGTTCTCCATTCTGCATTAGTCAGTGTTTTGCTGTTTACTGCTATACTCCTCAGGTTTCCCAGCACCAGGAAGCCCGTGATGGTAGTTGCCGTATTGATGATTCTCCATTACGCTTAGATCCAAGCAACATACACCTAAGATAGGTCAGCGGAGCTGCAGACCAGGATCCCAGTTGGTTTCTCCATTACTGTGGTTCTCACGATTTTGCTACAGGTAGGGTAGGTCACGGATCCCCGCCAGGCAGCGTGCTGCGTTCTCCATCGCCCAGTGCCCACGAATCGTTTTCCAAACCAAGTACAAAGCATCGCACACGTGCGCAGCTGTGATGGAAGCTATGTTTGTCCTGACGAATCTCCATTACGCTGGATTCCACGACTGCCGCCTTTAAGGTATACTGAGAGGCCAGGAGCTGGTCTGGCGTCTCCAGGGTAATAAAATAAAAGGTTTGACAAGGGCGGTCAAAGATCCTATATTAATGGGATAAAGGAGAATAAATGCTATGAATAATTATGAAGCCGTTGGGATCTGTGAAGGATTCATTGAGTGTGATAATCAAGAAAGAATACTGGAAGCATGGCAGCATCTGATAAATACAGGGCTGGCCTGGACGCTTCAGGGATCTTTTGGAAGAATGGCGCAGTCATTGATTGAACAAGGATTATGTGAGACAAAGTAATGACAAAGAGCTGCAAAGAAAGAATAAAAAAAGAATGGGAAGAGCGTCGGCAGGATCTAAAGGATCCTGAGTTTGAAGCGCTTGGTTTTGATTATGTCGAACCACATACTTGGAACGATCAACCAGAAGGATACTGGCGCTGGCAGTTTTCTTGGGGTGGTCCGAGTGACGAGCTTCGCGGCTACGTGAACGAACATAAGGAGCTGCATCGTTTAGAATACTGGTTCCTTGATTGGTTTGATGGTGCGTCTCTGCCGGTGTCTCCTGGGTCAGGAGTGTGGACACAGATGCAGGAGATGATTCCCCATTAAGCACATATTTACGATTATATTAGTAACAATTGGCCTTGTGCTGCTGTCCCAGGCGGCACAAGTTGCGAAAGCTATTCTTACCATCATTCTCCATTAGCCGAATTATTACGACTCCTGGCCAGGTATGCTAGGCTCGAAGCTACCGGGCGCTGCAGATGCGTGTGAAGAATCTCGTGGTGACAGAAGGGTTATGTGTCGTACTGCAACTACGATTATGCGAGTTCGAATCTCGCCCACGAGTCCAAGATCTCCATTACCAGCATTTTTCAGCCTTGCACCCTGAAGGTATACAGGTGGAAGCCAGACGGCTGCCATCAGGGTTAAGCAGAGGTTTTGCCCTGATAAATAAAGTGTTTGACAGATATCCCATAATAATGTTTAATCTTAGGTAGAAAGGAGAATATGACATGTCTAACGATTTACAATTATCTGACATCAGAGTTATAGTAGAGAATGAACTCAACACTCTCAAAAGACAGTTATTAGAACAGTCAGCAAATGACAAAATAACTTGTTCTATTAACTATAAAGCTGTGTGTCAGTTTCTTGACTATTCGATTTTTGAGTTTGTGATGACATCACAGAATCCCGAAGTCAAGGCGTTCGGTCAAAAGTTAATGCGAGAACTTTCGCAGAAGTTCGGTATTACTGAGCGTTTATAATCTCTAATCTAATCCCCCTAACTGCGCATTAGGGGGATTTTTACTTTTTCCCCTAAGTTATCCACAGTTAATTTCATCTAAGTCCGATCCTGGATTTTGCAGGTATCCCCCTGGTAAAGATTTCCTATTTGCCAAAAACCACTAGATATAGTATGCTGCCCATGGGGGTACCCCCTAAATGCAGCGGCAGGTACTTGACAGCCGAAGGCTAGGCAAGTTCGAGACAGTCAGCCAGCAACCGAGAAAATATGGAATCAATAGAAACACTAACGCAAGAAGAAGCGAGACTCCTAGCCCAAAAATTAAAAATAAAAAAATTAGAATATTCTGTTCAAGAACAAGCAGAAAAAAATTTTTTACCATTCGTAAGAAATGTTTGGCCAGAGTTCAAAGAAGGTTCACACCATAAAATTATTGCAAAAAAATTTGAAGATATCGCATCTGGAAAATTAAAAAGATTAATTATTAATATGCCACCCCGACACACAAAGTCGGAGTTTGCTTCATTCTTATTTCCTGCGTGGTTCGTGGGCAAAAATCCAAAAGCCAAGATCATGCAGACCACTCACACAGGTGAACTCGCCATCAGGTTCGGTAGAAAAGTCAGAAACTTGATGGAGACCCAAGAATATAAAAAAATTTTTAAAACTGAATTACAACCCGATAGTATGGCCGCTGGCCGTTGGGAAACATCTCAAGGAGGAGAATACTTCGCTGCGGGTACAGGAGGTGCGGTTACTGGTCGTGGTGCCGATCTGCTCATTATCGATGATCCCCATTCCGAGCAAGACGCACTAAGCGACACGGCTCTCGATTCAGCGTATGAGTGGTATACCTCAGGTCCTCGTCAGCGTTTACAACCTGGCGGTGCGATTGTGATTGTTATGACCCGTTGGTCCGTGAAAGATCTCACAGGAAAACTAATGAAGAAACAATCGGAGTTGAAAGCAGATCAATGGGAGGTAGTAGAGTTTCCTGCTATCATGCCCAGCAACAAGCCCGTTTGGCCAGGGTTCTGGACCCTTGATGAATTAGAATCAGTTAAAGCTTCTTTGTCAGCGTCCAAGTGGAATGCACAATGGCAACAGGCTCCCGTATCACAGGAAGGTAGTATTATCAAACGAGAATGGTGGAACATGTGGGAAGAGAAAGATATTCCTGACTTACATCACATTATTCAAAGTTACGATACAGCGTTCAGTAAACGAGAGACGGCTGACTATTCTGCGATTACTACGTGGGGTGTGTTTTATCCCAAGGCCAACAATACAGCACATTTGATTCTTTTAGATGCGAAACGAGGTCGATGGGACTTTCCTGAATTAAAAAAGATAGCGTACAAAGAATATAAATACTGGGAACCCGAAACAGTCATTATCGAGGCCAAAGCATCAGGGCTACCCCTTACACACGAGCTAAGACAGATAGGAGTCCCTGTCGTCAATTTTACTCCTAGCAAAGGACAAGATAAACACGTCCGTGTAAATTCAGTTGCACCCTTGTTCGAAAGTGGTATGATATGGTCACCCGATACAAGGTGGTCGGAGGATGTAATCGAGGAATGTGCAGCATTCCCCTATGGAGATCATGATGACTTGGTGGATAGCATGACACAGGCCGTAATGCGTTTTAGACAAGGTAACTTCTTACGCTTGAGCGATGATTTTGTCGATGAGCCAGTACCCAAGATTCAAAAAGAATATTACTAATGGCAGACAAGAACAGTGAACTATCAAATAATTTTATTGATAAAATAAGATTAGGTATTGATCAGCTACCTACCTTTCTTGAAGATATTTTAACAAGAACCACTGAGCTTCCTTTTGTGGCTGGCTCTGACATAGTCGTGGAACCTGTGCTACGGTTCTTGGTCCCCGGAACATCAGAAGAAGAACGTCAACGAATTAAAGCAGACATCGCAGCTAAAGACGAAACTCAAGCAGCTTTCTTAGAAGGAGCAAGAGGTAGAATACTAAATATTTTACAACTACCTCCTAAATCACTAGAACAAGGCTTAGCCATCACACAATTAGAAAAAGACATGGTAGCAATTGGCTATCCTAAAACGACTGTCATGGACGTGCTCAACAAAGGCAGAGAATTTTTCTTTGGTGATACTTATGATGTACACAAGAAAGTAGCAGACGGAGTCATTCGACCCTCGGAACTGGAAGGTCAAGATCTTGCGAACTATTTTATAGGATTTGTTGATGTAGCAGATGTTGCTGGTATCGGATCAGGAATAGTCAATTCAATTAGAAAAGCATTAAGTAGACAAGACTTCGGTGCTTTAAAAAATATCGCTAATACTATTCCTTCAGAAAAAGCACAAGAGGTTTCAGAAGCTTTAAATAAAAAAGGTCTTGAAACGGGATCAACTAATAGATTTTATAGCTCTAAAGCAGATGAAACTAGACTTGATAAAACAAAAAAAATTTTTCAGGACGGATTTTTAAATTTAAAAAATTTTGCGAAAAAAAATAAATTAAAAAGTAATTCTCTTGTAACACAAGAAATTGCAGATTTACTAGGTATTCAAAACAAACAATTTAGACGACAGTTTTTAGAAAATGCAGAGGAAAACATAGGTAAAATTTTTACTCAAGAAGAATATGACTATGTTATGGATTTATATGCAGGTGGTTCAAAACAAAAAGTTGCTCTGGAAATAAATGAAAAAATAAAAAAATTAATAGATGATGTTACTAAAGACCCCTCTTTACAAAATAAAGGAAGAGAATTTTATATATCAAAATATGATATTACTGAGTCATCTTTTGATAAAAAAACAAGAGAAAATCCAGAATTGTATGCACTCACAACTAGTGCATCAGAAACAAGAGGAGGACCAGGAAGTCCAGGCACTTTATCTGTTGAAGGCACAAATTTACAAATAGCTACGACAAGAAAAGTATTGGACACTGACATTGATGTTGTTGATAACGCTATTATATCTAATTTGTATAGAGGGACAAAGAACGCCACAGGCCACACTCCTACTCAATTTTTAGAAGAATTTAAAAAACAAAACCCTGATTTTAAAAACAACAGATCCTATCAAAACTTAAAAAAAGAATATCAAATTTTAGAAAATGAAAGAGTTGATTTACAAAACCAAGCCTTTAGTTTTTTTGACGAAATATTTAGTCAACCAGAATATAAAAAATATTTACAACCAGGCGATAGAAAACAATTTCAATTTCATAAAGCACATGCGTTTGCTATAGCAGATGCAACCAACAACGATAGATATTTAAACATGGCACAAATGTCTGATTTAATATTTAATGCACCTTTTGGATCAAATAAAAGAATACAAGAAGGTCTCGACTCTTCTTTAAGAGTAATGGCAACATTATTTAATGATAATAAAATGATCGCTGATTTATCAAAAACTCCTGTCAATATTAGTAATGCTGAAATGAAAAGAAAGTTTGGATTAGATATTTCAAAAATTTTGGAAAAATTAAAAAGAAATAATGTAGATATTAATCCTGATGATTATAAAAATATGCAAGATTTCTTGTTCAATGGATTAAATAAAAAAATAGATGAATTATATAAATCTCATGGAGTAGGAACATTAGTGCCTGTTGGGAATAATAAAAGCGCTCTCATAGGAGCCAATCCTAAAAAAATTACAGGAGAAGAAAGACTAGAATTATTAAAACAAAGAACAATAAAACTTTTAGATGATCAGTTACTTTATGAAAAAACAAATGGTTCTCAGGGTAAACCAATAATGAGAGACGCCAGTAACGTAATAGTGGGACTAAGTCAAGGCGGTGATGTAGAAACAGAACAAGAGAACCAATCGCTCTTATCAAAAGCCGCTACTACCATTGGCAACATACTTATTCCTCAAGCAGAAGCATTACCTTTACCTAAAAACTTTTTATTAGGTGATGTACCTAAGATAAATAAAAAAGTAGAAATCAAACCTGAACTGCCTGCTCCTGAAGCACCACTCATGGAGAAGAGATATAATATCTTTGATGAAAATGGTCAGAAAGTTTATCAAAGTAAAAGCATAGATGATGCACAACAAAAAGCATTACGACTAGAAGATTTAGAAGGTAAGACGTTTACAGTTCAAGAGGTAGAAGTACCTATTAAAGTAAAAAAATCTAAAACAACAAAACCAGGGACAGCATTAGTTCCTACTGTAACACCTGATACTATTATTGGATCAGGAAATAGTAAGTTGTTCTATTCTGATCTCAAAGGAATCATCAACACTGACACAGGAAACTTAACAATCAAAGGAGTTACAGTCCCCGCAGACAGTGTTTCGATGTCAGCAAAAGAGTGGCATGATTGGTTTAGATCTAGTGGTATTAAAGAGGGTGAGTTGTATGACTCCTATGTTCGATCTTATTTAAATAAAAAAGGTGGGTTTAACAGAGAGACAAGTAAATTCACAAATGATCAGAAAATATCTTACGCTGAAATAAAAGAACTTGTTGATACCTCACCGACTAATTACATACAGTCCGTTTCCTATAGTGATGCCGCAGGTAATTTAAAATACGGCAATACAGGTAGACAAGATGGATCTATTAATGGATCAAGAGTAGAAAGAGTATTGTGGCTAGATTCAAAAGATATACGTGGAGACATTGGATCTTTACCAGATGAGATAAGACGATACGAAGGACACAGTAGTATGCGTAATGTTCAAAGCAGTAACGACTTTAGCGTGCAAAACAATACCTTGAACGGAGAACCTTACGTTATAGGTTGGTCACTTAATAGTAATCGTATCGGACAATTAAATAACACACCTATCATCGTCAATGTAGCAGATGAGATACAATCAGATTTTTTACAAAAAGCAGCTTCTCTTAAATCTAAAATTAAAAAAGAAATTAGAGATCTTGTGCAAGGCACGAATATACTACCTGGCGGAAGTGATGAGTTAGATGCACTTTATAAAAGATTAGAAAATGTGTTTCGACCTATGCCTGCTACATATGCACAATTAAAAAAATCTATTGATGAATTATTAGAATCAGATGCAATATTTCAAAAAATTGCTGATATGGATATGGATGATATTACGAAAGCAAGTTTTAAAGAATTAGGAGAAGCGGCAAAGAAAAGAGATAAAGCCTTAGCAACCATCAACGCAACTATCGATGACATTGACACTAGAGAACTGTTTCCAAACATACCTTTCAAAGATCAAAAGGACTGGGTGGATGCAATTATTAAAAATGATTTATATCACGCAGCGAAAGCTCGATTTAGTTTTGATGAGTCAGGTAAACTTGTCGTAAATCAAGACGCACCTGCGTATTATGCAGTTGCACCTGCAAAAGCAGTTAAGGCATACAGAGGGGGACGAGGTGTAGAGCTGACACCTGATAATCCAGATAGAAGTGGAACAATGGTTGCGTATGACATGCAATATGGGGGTCCTAATTTAAATGATCACACAGGACAACACTTTACTAGTAATGTAGAGGAAAGCTTAAATAAAATAGCAAATATGAAAAATTCTAAGGTGGAAGTAGGGCAAGTTAATTTTGGATTTGCAGGAGAGGGAGTAGACACCTTTATGATAGAGTTGACACCTGATATGTTGATGCCATATAAAGCATATAAAAAAGATGGAGGTCTAGTGAAAAAAAGTATATTATACACACCAATAGTTTCAATAGATAAGATATTATCTCCAATAGGAGCCAGTAGATGGTAGAAAAACGAATACAAAATACAATTTTAGATAGATCGCCTAATGAAAATAACGCTTTAGAGGTAGAGGGCGTAGGACAAGAAATAGAAGTACCTCAACCTGAAAACACAACTAAAGGGTATGAGATTATTGAAGAAGAGGACGGTGGTGTTACTCTTGACTTTGACCCAAATCAAAAACAATCTGAGGGAGATTACTTCGCTAATCTAGCGGAGTTCATCGATCAAGATATACTAGAAAAACTAGCCTCTGATTTACAGAAAAATTTTGAAGATGATAAAAACTCCAGATCTGATTGGGAGAAAACATATAAAGATGGATTAGATCTCTTAGGATTTAAATACGAAGAAAGATCAAAACCTTTTGCAGGAGCTGCGGGTGTCACTCATCCTTTACTTGCAGAAGCAGTCACACAGTTTCAAGCACAAGCTTATAAAGAATTACTACCCCCAGGTGGTCCTGTAAGAACAGAGATTATGGGTGAGTCAACACTAGAGGTAGAACAACAATCAGAACGAGTCAAAGAATTTATGAACTATCAAATTACTTGCGAGATGCAAGAGTTTGATCCTGAGCTAGATCAGATGCTATTTCATTTACCTTTGGCAGGATCTGCATTTAAAAAAGTTTACTACGATGGCACTTTAGAAAGAGCAGTATCAAAGTTTGTACCCGCAGAAGATTTGGTTGTACCTTATTTTATTACAGATCTAGAATCCTGTAACAGAATCACACATGTTGTGAAAATGAAACACAACGACTTGAGAAAGAATCAAGTATCAGGTTTTTACAGAGATATAGAACTAAGAGCAGACAGAGTCAATCCATCAGATATCAAAGAAAAACAAGATGAGCTATCAGGCGTAGAACAAGTTTCTTTTGCAGAAGACGAGCATAATATTTTAGAGATGCACGTTGATTTAGATATACCTGGTTTCGAGGACATGGGTACTGATAATAAAAAAACAGGCATCATGTTACCTTACATTGTTACACTAGACGAAGACTCTGGTGAAATTCTATCTATCTATCGTAACTGGAATCAAGGAGATCCACTACGAAAAAAGAAAGAATACTTTACACACTTCAAGTTTTTACCTGGCCTGGGATTCTATGGCTTTGGTTTAATTCACATGCTCGGTGGTTTATCAAGAACCGCAACTGCAGCTCTACGTCAATTAGTGGATGCAGGAACTCTATCTAACTTACCTGCTGGTTTCAAAGCAAGAGGTCTAAGAATCAGAGATGATGACGAAGCAATCAATCCTGGCGAGTGGAGAGATGTGGATGCACCTGGCGGTAATCTACGTGAATCGCTCATGCCGTTACCTTACAAAGAACCTAGTGCAACTTTATTTAGTCTTTTAGGTTTTGTTGTAGACGCAGGTAGAAGATTTGCAGGTGTTGCAGATATGATGATGGGCGAAAATGCTGGCAGTCAGCAACAACCTGTTGGAACAACCATGGCTATCTTAGAACGTGGTATGAAAGTGATGTCTGCTATACACAAAAGATTACACTATGCACAAAAAACAGAATTTAAATTATTAGCGAAAGTATTCGCAGATTACTTACCTGTTAATTATCCCTACAAAATTGCAGGTGCAGAGCAAAGTATTAAACAATCTGACTTTGATGAGAGAGTAGATGTTATTCCAGTTTCCGATCCAAACATCTTCTCAATGGCACAAAGAGTTACTCTAGCACAATCTCAATTACAATTAGCACAATCTAATCCAGAAATGCATGATTTACGAGAAGCATACATGAGAATGTATTCAGCTCTGGGTGTGCAAAACATAGAAAAGTTATTACCACCACCAGCAGAACCACAAGCACAAGACCCTGCAATAGAAAATGCAGGAACTTTGAATGGTATGCCACCTATTCCGTTCCCTGAACAAGATCATTCTGCACACATTCGTGCCCATAGAGCATTCATGTCATCAGAATTAGTCAAGGCAAACCCTGCAACAATGACAATTTTACAAGCACATATATCAGAGCACGTAGGATTTATGGCTAGAATGATTGTTCAAGAAGAAATGGCACCTGAAATGGAACAAATCATGCAACAAAGTGGTGGACAATTAACTCCAGAACAACAACAAGAGCTAGCACAACGCACAGAAAGTGGTGTTGCTATAAAAATAGCTGAAATTACAGAACAAATGGTTGCTGAAGAGCAAGAAATGATGGATAATATTGGTAATGACCCTCTAGTTGACCTTAAACAGCAAGAAATTGACCTTAGAAAGGACGATTTAGAGCTAAAAGCACTAGCAATGGGCGAAAAACAGGCATTAGATGAGAAAAAACTGATGCAAACTGATAAATTAACACGTGAAAAGATAGAAAGCCAAGAAGACATAGCTCAATTACGTGCAAATGTGGCCTTAGATAAGGCAGATAAAGACAGAAACGTAAAAAAAAGGAGAGATAACTAAAATGGGTAAATTATGTCCAAGAGGAAAAGCTGCTGCCAAGCGGAAATTCGATGTCTATCCCTCAGCATATGCAAATATGTACGCTAGTGCCGTTTGCAGTGGTAAAGTTACACCAGGCGGTAAGAAAAACAAAAAAGCTAATGGTGGTATGATAGGAAATGGCAATAAATTATCGCAATCTAGAAAAAAAGTATCACATATGAACATTGGTGGTGTTGCTAGAGGCTGTGGTGCAGTAATGGAAAACAAAAGAAAAACAACAAGTTACGCATAATGGCAAAAAAAGGGCTTAGAGCATGGGTTGGTGAGAATTGGGTAGATATTGCCAACAAAAAATCTGACGGATCATATCCTAAGTGTGGTAGATCTGGTGGAGAGAAAAGAAAAAACTATCCTAAATGTGTACCTGCCGCAAAAGCCGCTGGTATGTCTAAATCAAAAAAAGCAACAGCAGTTAGAAGAAAACAAAAAGTAGAAGCTGGAGGAAGAAGAGCAGATAAAAAACCTAATATAGCTAAAACATTAGCATCAGGAGGACTCGCTGTACGTGGTTATGGCATGGCAAGAAGATAATGGCAAAAACACCAGCATGGCAACGCAAAGAAGGTAAAAGTAAATCAGGAGGACTGAATCAAAGAGGCGTTGACTCTTATAAAAAAGAAAATCCTGGATCTAAGTTAAGAACAGCAGTCACAACAAAACCATCAAAATTAAAAAAAGGTTCAAAAGCAGCTAACAGGCGTAAATCATTTTGTGCTAGAATGTCAGGTATGAAGAAAAAATTAACAAGTAAAAAAACAGCAAACGATCCCAATTCAAGAATTAATAAATCACTAAGAAAATGGAACTGCTAATGAAACCAGCTAAAGTTAGTGAATTAACTAAAAAGGTTCTACAGGAGGCTAGTAAAATAGCTAAAGAACACTCTGAGTCAGAAGAAGACACAATTTTTATTGCGAATGCGTTTTTAAATGCATCAAAAATACTATATACTCAAGCGCTAGGTGAAGAGATAGCAACTAGTCTTTTACTAGAAGTTATGAGACAAAGTTTCGGTGATGCCGAGCGTACTTTACATTAAGGAGACAAAGATGAAAAAAAATGGAAAATACCCTACTAAAGGCATGAATGCGTTGGCCTCAAAAAGACCTGACGTTGCTAAAAAGATAATGGGTTATCAAAAAGGCGGTATGTCTAAGAATAAAAAAATGATGGGTGGTGGAATGATGGGTTATTCTGCTGGAGGTAGTATTGAGGTTGTTAAAATGCCTCAAGAAGTAGCCACACCTAAACTAGGACAAACTCTTGAGATTCCTGTCAAGGGACATAAAAACTATAAAGGCACTGTCAAAATTTCGTAAGGAGGATAACATGAAACTATTAAAAGATGTTATTGGATGGCTAAAGGAATGGAATGATTGGAACATGAAGGACTGGATTAAAGCTGGTGTTTTGTGTGTAATCGTTTTAGCAGTTTTAGGCGCAATCTAAAATGTGGCAACTATTAGCTAAACCTTTGCTCGGAGTCGTAACTGACTCCGTCAAAGGATTCGTTGAGACTAAAAAAGCAAAAGCAGAATTAGCTGTTACTGAAATTAAAGCTGCGAAAGCTTTGAAAGAACAACAGATTGAGGGAAAAATTAGCTGGGAGGCTTCTGCTGTTGATCAGATGAAAGGGAGCTGGAAAGATGAGCTAATTTTAATATGCCTGTTGGTTCCAGCGGTGGCAGTCTTTATACCTGGATGGACACCACATATCAAAGCGGGCTTTGAAGCTTTACATTCACTACCTGATTATTATAAACACTTATTATACATTGCATGCTCAGCTAGCTTTGGTATTAAAGGTGCAAAAGGAGCAATGGGGTTAATTACAAAAAAGAAATAATGAATGGATCCAATAGAATTAATAGAAGAATTAAATAAAATACTAAAGAATAATAGAAAGTTAGTCCACGATGTTGTATTGACAGGTGGTGCTTCAGACTATAATAATTATATGTATCTGATGGGTAAATTAAAATCATTAGATAATGTAGAACAAGAATTTAAAGAGTTCTTGCAAAAAAGGAGAATACAAGTTGAGTAAACCAATACCAGACAAAGTTTTAAACTTTGGTCAAGTTTCAGAGGATCAAGTCGAAAAGATTGATCCTAATAATATTCCAGAAAAATTAACAGAGAGACTACCTAAACCGACAGGTTGGAGAATAGTAATTTTACCTTACAAAGGAACAGGTAAAACTAAAGGTGGAGTTTATCTATCAGATCAAACTGTTGAAATGCAATCAGTCAGCACTACATGTGGTTATGTGTTAAGTGTAGGACCTGATGCATATAAAGATTTAAACAAATTCCCGGAAGGTCCGTGGTGTAAAGAGAAAGACTGGGTTATCTTTGGAAGATACGCAGGATCCCGACTCAGTATTGAGGGTGGAGAAATACGTATTTTAAATGATGACGAAATTTTAGCAACAATCAAGAATCCAGAGGATATCTTGCATTTATATTAATAACATGGAGGAGCCATGCCAGAACAACAAATAAATACTGCAAAAGACGAACCTGTTGTTAATGTCCCTACAGAAGGTGACTCAGTAGACGTTAATCTTCAACCAGAAGAAAAACAGGAAACAAAAGATGTATCACAACCTCAAGTAGTAACGGAAGAAACTCAAGGTGAAGAGTTAGAGGAATATAGTGATAAAGTAAAAAAGAGAATAGACAAACTTACAGGTAAACTACGTGAGGCAGAAAGAAGAGAACAAGCATCTTTTCAATATGCTAAACGAGTGGCTGATGAAAACAAGAAACTCAAGGCTAAATCAAATAGTCTTGACGCATCTTATATTCAAGAGTTTGAAGCTCGTACACAAATAGAAACTAAAAAGGCAGAACAAGACTTAGCAAACGCCATACAAGCAGGCGATGCAGAAGCACAAGTCGCAGCTCAAAAAGCTATAGCCAGATTATCTATTGACAATGAGCGTCTAATGGCTACAAAAGAAGCTAAGGAAAGTTTAAAAGAGGATAAGGCGGAGGATGTAACTGAAGCTCCTCAACCTGCTCCTAAAAAAGTAGATCCTAAAGCCGAGGCCTGGGCTGAAAAAAACCCATGGTTCGGTAAAGATGAGGCAATGACCTACGCTAGTTTTGGAATACATAAAAAACTAGTAGAAGAGGAAGGATTCAATCCTAACTCAGATGAGTATTATGCCGAAATCGACAATAGGATGCAAAAAGAGTTTCCCCATAAGTTTGGGGTAAATAGTTCGGAATCTACGAGACCCGTCCAACCCGTAGCTTCTGCTGGTCGTTCTACAACGCAATCAACATCAGGACGCAAAACAGTTAGACTATCTCCGAGCCAAGTCCATATCGCCAAAAGACTTGGGGTACCTCTGGAGGAATACGCTAAATACGTGAAGGAGTAATAGCAATGGAAAATAAAGTAACCAATAAGACCTCACGCTCAGATGCTACTCGTGAAAAAACAAAGAGAGCACAACCTTGGCGCCCACCGTCAAGCTTAGAAGCACCACCAGCGCCTGCTGGTTTCAAACATAGGTGGATAAGAGCTGAAACATTAGGAACAGAAGACAGAAAGAATATGGCTGGAAGACTTCGTGAAGGATTCGAGCTAGTTCGTGCTGACGAGTATCCTGATTTTCACGCACCTACAATTGAAAACGGAACGCATGCTGGTGTTATCGGAGTTGGTGGATTATTGCTGGCTCGTATACCAGAAGAAATTGTTGAACAAAGAGCAGAATACTTTGCGGAACAAACAAGAACGCAAGAGGAGTCTGTGGACAACAATCTATTCAAAGAGCAGCATAGAAGTATGCCTATCTCTTCCGAAAGGAATAGTAGGGTTACTTTTGGCAGTGGTAGAGGCAACGACAAAAATTAATATTTTTGTTATGGGTCCTATCACTTTTGTAACAACTAACTGGTTAAGGAGGACTTATAACCATGGCAAATAAAGACGCACCATTCGGTTTTAGACCTGCAAAGATGTTGGGTGGAGCACCCTTTAATGGCGGCCAAACAAGTTATGGTATTGAAAGTGGATATTCTTCAAACATATTCACAGGAGATGCTGTTGAACTGCACACAGACGGAACAATTACTGTCGGAGCTGCAGGAGCAACTAATTTAATTGGCGTGTTCAATGGATGTTTTTACACTGACTCAACAGGTAAACCGACATACTCAAAATACTGGCCTGCAAGCACTGTTGCAAGTGATGCAGTAGCGTTTGTGATCGATGATCCAAACGTAGTATTTGAGGCACAAGAGGACAGCACTAATATCGGAGCTTCATGGCCCGATAATAGAGGATCAAACGCTGACCTAGTATCAACCCATTCGGGCAGTACAAAAACTGGAAGATCTGGACAAGAGCTAGACTCTAGTTCTATTACTGCTGCGACAGCACAATTTAGAATAGTGGATGTTGTTTCTGATGAATACAACAACGAAACTTCTAGCGCTAACGGTAACTATCTCGTTAGAATTAATGAAGGTCTTCACTACGCTAATACTGCTGGTATTTAATAGGAGAGGCTAAAAAATGGCTATATCAAGAAGTCAACTCGTCAAAGAGTTAGAACCTGGTCTTAATGCATTATTTGGTCTTGAATATGCAAGATACGAGCAGGAGTGGTCAGAAATTTTTGACACTGAAACTTCAGACAGAGCGTTTGAAGAAGAAGTAGAACTTTCTGGCTTCGGTAGTGCACCAGTAAAAGCTGAAGGAGCAAGCGTACAATTTGACGATGCTACAGAAGCGTTTACTAGTCGTTACACACACGAAACAATTGCTTTAGCATTTGCTATTACTGAGGAAGCAGTAGAGGACAACCTTTACGATAGCCTAAGTTCTAGATACACAAAAGCTTTAGCACGTTCAATGGCTAACGCTAAAGAAATCAAAGGCGCAAATGTTCTTAACAGAGCATTTAACTCTTCCTACACAGGCGGAGACGGTGTTGAATTATGTTCAACTGCACACTTAACAGTGTCCGGTGGCAACTATGCTAACGAACTAGCAACAGCGGCTGATCTTAACGAAACTTCTTTAGAGCAATCATTAATTGACATTGCTGGTTTCATTGACAATCGTGGTCTAAAAATCGCTGTAAAGGCAGCTAAAATGATCATTCCAGTTAATCTTCAGTTCGTAGCTGAAAGATTAATGAAGAGTCAGTTAAGAACTGCAACTTCAGATAATGACATCAACGCAATCGGTAACATGGGCATGATCCCTGGCGGTTACGTGATCAACCATTATTTGACAGACACAGATGCATTCTTCATCAAAACTGACGCTCCAAATGGTTTGAAGCATTTTAACAGAGCACCAATCAAAACTTCAATGGAAGGCGATTTTGATACAGGTAACGTAAGATACAAAGCTAGAGAGAGATATTCATTTGGATTCTCTGATCCTAGAGGTATCTTTGGATCACCAGGCGCATAATCAATAAAAACTTAGAATGGGCGTATATCGCCCATTCTTCTTGTTGCAAATTTCACCTAAAACTGTATATATTAATAAAGTCACATAGACTGTAATCAGACAGTATAGAGACTATGTGATAAGGTCTATACAACCAAGGAGGTTTTAAAATGGGCAACTCAACATTTTCAGGTCCTATTCGATCTGAGAGCACAGTAAAAACTGTAAGCAAAAACGCTAGCACAGGAACAATTACTGAAATCATTACTATGGGTGATGCACCTGTTGCGTTAGGAGATGAAGATAAAACTCTTGATGCCGCAACACACAGTGGTAGAACTCTTGTAGTTCCAGCAGTCACAGCTAACAGAACTATTACTTTACCTGCTCCCGTAGCTGGTCAAACTTATAAATTAATTTATGGTGGTGCCGCAGAGGAAACAGAAAATCTAATTATCGTAACACCAGGAAACTCTAACTTCTTCCTAGGTGGTGTCGTTCATATGGATTCAGATGCTGACAATGTATCTGTATATTCTGATGGCAACTCAAATTCAAAATTGACTTTGACAGATTTTGGTATCTTTGAAATTAATATTGTAGCTAAAGATAGCACTAATTATTATATTTGGGGTTACCAAGAGGGTGCAGATGCACCTGCATTTGCAGATCAATAATATTTAAAGTGAGGGCTTCGGCCCTCACAGTTTCTTAATTAAGGAGGGAAACAATGGCAGATACAGTAACAGGACCTACAATACTACAACAAAATGACAATCGTGTTGTCATTAAAATGGTTGTACAATCAGATGGATCAGGTAGCACAACACCTTTTGGCGATGTTTCAGAATTACTTGCTAGAAATGACGGCACAGCTGTAGCACACTTAGGTTTACTTAGAGTTTGGTATTCATGTCAAGGTGGCGATGGAGGTGACTCTTTTGCACGTCTAGATGAAGAAGACTCAGATGGAGATATTCCTATCATTGGATTAACAGGCGCAGGCTATTGGGATTTTAGAGAGTTTGGTGGTATTCCAGCAGACAAATCTAGTAATAGTAATGAAAGCGATGTAAATTTTGTTGTACCAAGCACAGCTGATTCAGGCAACATGTATACAGTTATAGCAGAGTTTCAAAAGATATATTAGGAGTAAAATATGCCTACATACTCAGGTACTAACGCATTTACTCTTACAATCGAAGAGGTCATAGCAGAGTCATACGAAAGGTGTGGTTTGTTTGTAAGATCAGGTTATGATCTTAAAACTGCAAGAAGATCTCTTAATTTACTTTTTGCAGAATGGGCTAACAGAGGTTTAAATCTTTGGACAATAGAACAAAGAACAAAAACTTTAGTAGCAGGAACTTCTTCTTATGATTTAGATACTGATTTAGTTGATGTATTATCTGCTGTTGTTACAGAAGCTAGTGATTCTACTGTTGATAGACAAATAGAAAGAATCAGTAGAGCTGAGTATTTGAACATATCGAAAAAATCTACGTCAGCTTCTCCCACTCAATTTTACATAGAGAGAACCATTACTCCTAAGTTGTATGTATATCCAACACCCGATGCAGCTGATACATTTAAGTATTATGCAATGACTAGAATTGCAGATGCAGGTGAATATACAAATAACCCAGAAGTACCTTTTAGATTTTTTCCTTGTTTAGTATCAGGTCTTTCTTATTACATAGCGATGAAAAAAGCACCTGAAAGAATACAATTATTAAAACAAGTTTATGAAGATGAGTGGCAAAGGGCATCAGCAGAGGATAGCACTAGGTCAAGTATAAAAATTGTTCCAGATGTAGGAGTTATGTAATGGGCACAGCAAGAGGTAAATACGCTAAAGCAATATCAGATAGAAGTGGGTTTGCTTTTCCTTATAGTGAAATGGTTGAAGAGCATGATGGAGTGTTTGTACATAAATCAGAGTTTGAACCCGAACATCCACAAGAGGATAATCCCTCTACACATAGAGCAGATGTCGAAGCACTTAAAAATGCAAGACCAGACAGATCAGAACCTGTTGAGGTTAAAGTAGGTCAAAAAACATTTTTTGATCACAATGATACAATGTCTCCTCAAGAACAAAAATTTATAGTATTAAAAGCCACTGTTAGTGGCGTGACTGTGAGTATTTCATAATGACAACTTACTCAGAACTAGTAACTCAAATAAGAGACTACACAGAAGTAAGCTCTGACGTTTTAACAGATACAAGAGTTAATGATTTTATAGAACATACTGAAAACAGAATATTTAGAGATGTTGATATTGATGTTTTTAAATCTAATCAAACAGCTAATTTAACAGCATCTAATCCTTTTGTATCTTTACCCGGTGGATCTGCACCTGATCCAACATCTTTGGGTACAATAAGAACTATGCATATTTTCCCTGCTTCAGGAACTCCTACTCGAACAAATTTAGAACAAAGAGATGTTTCATTTATTTCAGAATATGCACCTGATAGAACAGCCACAGGCACTCCAATCTATTGGGCATGGTGGGATCACAACTCTTTAATAGTTGCACCTACACCAGATTCTGCTTATAATGTAGAACTGGGAATCACAAGATTACCAACAAGGTTGTCAAGTACAAATACAACATCTTGGATAGGCAGTAATGCTCCAAGTGCTTTATTATACGGATGCCTTGCCGAAGCCTTTAAATTTTTAAAAGGTCCAGCAGAAATGCTGCAATTATACGAACAATCATATCAACGTGCTATTCAAGAGTTAGCTATAGAGCAACAAGGAAGGCATCGAAGAGATGAGTATATGCATGGAGCCATTAGGCTTCCTATTAAATCAACAAGTCCATAAGGAGGATAAACAATGGCAATTACACAAGCTGTGTGCACTAGTTTTAAACAAGAGCTTTTAACTGGAACACACAATTTTACTGCAACTACAGGAGATACTTTTAAGATTGCATTGTATACAAGTTCTGCTTCTCTAGATGCAAGCACTACTGCTTTCAGCACATCAAACGAGGTTTCTGACTCAGGAACTTATAGCTCTGGTGGTGGTACTTTGACAAGCGTTACACCAACAACCTCAGGAACAACAGCTATATGCGATTTTTCTGATATATCTTTTACATCTGCTACAATTACTGCAAGAGGAGCTTTAATTTACAATAGCTCTGATTCTAATAAAGCAGTAGCGGTGTTAGATTTTGGTGGCGACAAAACATCTACAAGCGGAACCTTTACAATACAATTCCCAACTGCTGATGCAAGTAACGCTATATTGAGGTTAGCATAGGAGAATTAAATGGCATTAGTCATTAATGATAGAGTAAAAGAAACAAGCACTACAACAGGCACGGGTGCTGTATCACTAGGTGGTGCAGTTACTGGTTTTGAAACTTTTGCAGCTGGCATTGGTAATTCAAATACGGTTTACTACTGTATTGCGCACCAAGATCAGGATGAGTTTGAAGTTGGCCTGGGTACTTTAAATGGTGATAGTTCTACTTTAACTAGAACTACAGTCATATCAAGTTCTAACAGCGACAGTGCAGTAAACTTGAGCTCAGGAACAAAAGATGTTTTTTGCACATTACCTGCAAGTAAATTAATTTTTGAAGATGCAAATAATGATGTAACGATAGGTCGTAATTTAACTGTTACTGGTGATTTAACAATCTCTGGTGATGATATTACCATGAACACTAATACTAGTGGTGCGGCACTTATTGGTGATGGTTCAAACTTTAATCCTGTAGTTATATCTGGTGATCTTAGCATAGCCACAAACGGAGCAGCATCATTAGCTGCGGCACAAACAAATATTACATCCATTTTAGCAACCGATGTTAAAATTGGTGAAGATAATGAAACAAAAATAGATTTTGAAACAGCAGACGAGATACATTTCTACGCTGCAAACGCTGAACAAGTATTTGTATCAGATGGAGTATTTGGCCCACAAACAGATAGTGATGTTGATTTAGGAACTAATTCTGTAAGATTTAAAGATGCTTATGTTGATTCTGTGACAGTCACAGGCGATATTAGTGTCGGAGATGATCTTACTGTCAATGGTGGTGTTATTGATGTAAAAAATGCAGGTGCACAATCAGAAGTTAGATTTTATTGCGAGTCATCAAATGCTCACTACGCGGCTATTAAAGCACCAGCTCACTCTGCTTTTTCTGGCAATACAACATTAACATTACCAGCAACAACGGATACAATTGCAGGTATCGCATCAACACAAACATTAACAAATAAATCTATTGACTCAGACAACAATACAATTACAAACATTGTAAACGCAGACATTAAATCAAGTGCTGCGATTGCAGATACAAAATTGGCTACAATATCTACAGCAGGTAAAGTAGCATTAACAGCATTAGAGATTGATGGAGGATCTGACATAGGTGCAGATTTAACAACATCAGATTTAATAATAGTGGATGATGGTGCTGGAGGCACAAACCGAAAGGCAGCATTATCTAGAGTAGTAACATTAATGACAGCTCAAGGATTCTCTCAAGAAGATCCTACAGCTTTAGCAATAGCATTAGGATAGGAGGGTAAATGGCAAATACTTTTAAATTAGTGACAAAAGCAGGTGTAACAAGTGCTGACGTTATTTACACCGTGGCCAGTTCTACAACAACTGTAGTTCTTGGTGTAATGGTAGGTAACACAACAACATCACAAGTCACTGCAACAGTAAGTTTAGCATCAGATACTTCCAACAGAGCAGGTGCAAATAATGAAGCTAACCAGACAGTTGAGTTAGTAACTAATGCACCCATACCTGTGGGTGGTACACTTGAATTATTGTCAGGTAATAAAGTAGTTATGGAAGCAACTGATACGCTTTCATTGACAGCTTCAGGTGCATCAGACATTGCTGTATCGATTATGGAGATAACCTAGAATGGCATACGTTGGTACACCCATAGATACAACGAATCAGTTTCAGTCTTTGGTAGGTAAAAGGTTTAGTGGTAATGCCAGTACAACAGCATTTACATTAGACGTTGCACCAAGTTCTACACTAGACATAGAAGTCTTTGTAGAAAATGTTAGACAGGACCCAAACTCTGCATATAGTTTATCAGGCACTACATTAACATTTGCTGCCGCACCCCCTAGTGGTACAAATAATATTTATGTAATACATCAAGCAAAAGCAGTAGGAACAATCACTGCTGGTGCAGGAACTGTCAATGCAGATTCTTTTGATAACACAGTTATATCTGGACACACAGCTTTAACATCACCTCCTGCAACAACAGATGAATTTTTAATATCAGATGCAGGAACAATAAAAAGAATAGATTATTCTGTTTTAGGGTCTACCCCTGCTTTTCAAGCATACGGAAGTGGCTCTGACCAAACAATATCTGATGCTACAGCTACAAAAGTAACTGTATTTAACACAGAGGAATATGACACAAATAGTATGTTTGCTAGTAATAGATTTACTCCAACTATAGCTGGTAAATATTTTTGTTATGCAAATTTATATTGGGATACAGGAACATCTAATGATTTTCACAATGGTTCAGTATCGTTAAGAAAAAATGGCACTAACATTTGTGCTATTACTAATAACTGGAACGCAAGTGGTGGTAATGCTATGGGCAATCATGTGGGAGCAGTAGTAGAATTTAATGGTTCTAGTGATTATGTAGAAGTTTATTGTTATCAAAATACTGCTTCAGGAAATTCATCTACAGTTTATGCCTCACAGTCTAATTCAAGTTTTGGAGCATATAGGATTATAGGAATATAATATGGCAAATTTAAAAACAAAAACAAAACTATATATAGAGGCAAATTCTGCAACTTGGGACGATACAAAAGTATCTTTACAAAATGATGGTAGTGGCGACTATATAAAAACATGGACATATAGTTTTTCTAAACCAACAAATTCACAAATAGCATCATATGAAACAGCAGGTAATACCGCAGAAACTTTATCAGGTGTTTTAAGTAAAAGAAAAACAGAATACTTATCATGGAATGAACAATTAGATAAACTATGGCACGATATTAATGATGGTAAATTAGATAAGACAGGTTCTTGGTACAAACATATTAAGGCTGTCAAGGATGCAAACAGTAAAGGGTAGCTATGGCATTTGGAGAAGTTGGAACATCACTATCCAAGATAAAAGCCAATAGCTTAAATCTTGCAGGTACATTTGGATTTAGTGGCACAGTCACAGGATTAGCTGATGAAACACCTTTAGTATTACTAAGCACATTTACTTCTGATGGTTCTGATGCTACTGCAACATTTGCTAGTGGAATAGATTCTACATATAAAGAATATTTGTTCGTGTTTAACAATATACATCCACAAAATGATGAAAAAGATTTACAAGTAGGATTTAGAGATGGTGGAAGTGATTATGATGCTGTTAAAACTACATCTTATTTTGAAGCTATACATGATGAAGCAGATAGTTCTACTAGTTTAGGATATCAAACAGGTTTAGATATAGCACAAGGCACAGGTTTTCAAACTATTTTAAGATTTATAGGTGATGATAATGACCAAAGTGCATCAGGTATAATGAGGCTGTATAACCCCTCAAGCACAACTTTTGTAAAACATTTTGTTGCAGTGGGAAGTTCTGTTACAGGAGGCGATTATGCTAACAATCATTTTATTGCAGGATATATTAATACAACCACAGCTATAAATGGTGTTCAATTTAAATTTAATAGTGGTGAAATACAAGGCGGAACAATAGATTTATTTGGAGTAGTATAATGGCACTTAGTAAATTAGCAGCAAACTCTTTTGACCTAACAGACAATTATGCTTTAACAGGTACAGTGACTGGAGTTGTATCTACACAAAAATTATTTTTAATTAAAAATTTAGATGCAAGTTCTAGTAGCACATTAAGTTTTGTTGATGGTGCTAGTAGTGTTGTATTAGATAATACATATAAAACATATTTATTTAAATTTATAAATATTCATTGTGAAACAAATGACAAACACTTAACATTTCAAACTAGCACTAATGGTGGTAGTAGTTACGGAGTAACGTTAACAAATACTAATTTTAGGTCTGCTCATAAAGAAGACGATAGTTTTACTTTTTTTGGATATGTTGATAATGATGTAGCACAAGGCACTTCTTTTGCTGTTATAAATGAAGGATTAGGAAATGCAAATGATGCTTCAGCATCAGGCGAACTATGGTTGTTTAACCCTAGTAATACTACTTTTGTAAAACATTACATGAGCCAATTTTCAGGTATGAACTTTCAAAGCCCTCCTCAAGCAACTAATTATTTTACAGCAGGGTATTTTAATACAACTTCAGCGATTGACGCAATACAATTTAAAATGTCTAGTGGCAATATAGATTCAGGGAGGATAGCATTGTATGGCATTAAGTAAGATACAACCTGCATCCATGGACCTAACTGCTAATTATGCTTTTACAGGGACTAACTCTATATCAACGATAGATTATGAAGAAACAAAACTA
>Ga0208666_1000282_pt1 | contig 25594 bp, 42 predicted proteins | sample 5B_taG_FD_184078 | JGI IMG/M metagenome (GOLD analysis project Ga0208666, IMG submission 184078) | Marine viral communities from the Subarctic Pacific Ocean - 5B_ETSP_OMZ_AT15132_CsCl metaG (SPAdes) (version 2) | ecosystem: Environmental > Aquatic > Marine > Oceanic | place: Pacific Ocean...
TATACCAGTGTTGAGCAAGCAGGTGATACAATTCTGGTACGAGGATACAATGAAGGTAGACCATATCAGGATCGTGTAAAATTTAATCCAACTTTGTTTCTCCCTTCACCTGAAAAGTCGGAGTGGAGAACATTAGATGGTAAGTATGTTAGACCTGTTAAGCAAGGCACAATTCGTGATGCGAAAAAGTTTGTACAAGACCATAAAGATATACCTGACTTTGACATCTGTGGTCAGACTAGATACGTAAATCAATATCTTTACGAGCAATACCCTGATGAATCCATGTCGTATGATATGGGTGATATTCGTGTGTTTACCCTTGATATTGAAACACGTGCAGAGAATGGGTTCCCTGATATCGAGAGTGCTGATCAGGAGATACTTTTAATAAGTATCAAGGATTCAAATACTAATAATATATCTGTTTTTGGTACAAAACCTTATGATCACAACACTAAAGATGGTGTTCATGGTGATGTAAAGTATATGCATTTCAGTAGCGAGACTGCTATGCTTAATGCATTTGTTCATTGGTGGTCTTCAAACTATCCAGATGTTATTACTGGATGGAATGTGCAACTCTTTGATATGCCCTACATCATCCGTAGGATCAATAGAGTTGTTGGAGAGAAAGAGTCAAGATTGATCTCACCATGGAAGAATGTTTATTGCAGGGAAATATACATCAAAGGTCGTAGGCAGATTGCTTATGACATTTCTGGTATTGCAGTACTAGACTATCTAGAATTATATAAAAAGTTTACTTATACTAATCAAGAGTCTTATAGGTTAGATCATATTGCTTTTGTTGAACTGGGTGAGAAGAAATTAGATCACTCGGAGTATGATACTTTCAAAGAATTCTATGATAATGATTGGAGTAAGTTTGTAGAGTATAACATTCATGACGTTAGGTTGGTAGATCAACTTGATGACAAGATGAAACTACTTGACTTAGCCATAACTATGGCATATGATGCAAGAGTTAATTTTGAGGATGTATATTCTCAAGTAAGGATGTGGGATAACATCATATATGTTTATCTTGCACGTCAAAACATTGCTATTCCTCCTAAAAGAGAAAGCAATAAAGATGATCAATACATAGGTGCTTATGTTAAAGAACCGATTCCAGGTATATACGATTGGGTTGTTAGTTTTGACCTCAACAGTCTGTACCCTCATCTCATCATGCAGTATAACCTCTCGCCAGAGACCTTACTACCAGGAAAACGCCCCAGTGCACAAATTGACAGGTTACTTTACAAACAGGAACCGTTAGATGACCTAAAGGGTTGTACTGTATGTGCTAATGGTACTCTATATGACACTACATTTCAGGGTTTTCTTCCTAAACTTATGGAGAAAATCTATAAGGAACGTACCATTTATAAGAAGAAGATGATTGCTGCTAAAAAGCAGTATGAAAAGAACCCTAGTGTACAGTTAAAGAAAGAAATTGCTAGATGTAATAACATACAGATGGCAAGGAAGATCCAATTGAACAGTGCTTATGGTGCAATTGGTAACGAGCATTTTAGATACTATCGTTTGGAGATTGCAGAGGCAATTACCACATCAGGACAGTTATCTATCAGGTGGATTGGTAACAAAATGAATGAGTATCTCAATAGGATACTCAAAACTGAAGGAGAAGATTATGTTATTGCTTCAGATACTGACTCTATGTACCTTAACTTGGGTCCTATGGTTGAGAGTGTATACAAGGGTAGAGAGAAAACTGATGAAAGCGTTGTTACGTTCCTTGATAAGATCTGTAATCTGGAATTTGAGAAGTATATTGAGAGTTCTTACCAAGAACTGGCCGACTACTTGAATGCTTATGATCAGAAGATGGTCATGGCACGTGAGAATATTGCTTCGAAGGGTATTTGGACTGCGAAAAAGAGATATATCCTTGACGTATGGGATAGTGAGGGTGTAAGATATGAGAAACCCAAGATGAAAATCATGGGTCTAGAGACTCAAAGGTCTTCAACCCCACAATACTTCAGAAACAAACTTCTGGAGGCATTCAAGACTATTATCAAGGGTACTAATGAGGATGTTCTCGATTATATTGACCATGTAAAAGAGGACACAAGAAAGCAGGATCCGATTGACATCGCATTCCCTCGTGGTGTAAATGGTCTTGAGAAATATAAGAGTAATGCTGACATATATGTAAAGGGAACACCCATACATGTACGTGGTGCTCTACTTTATAATTACTATGTTAAACAGAATAAGGTATCACATAAGTATGCTCCTATACAAGAGGGAGAAAAGATAAAGTTTCTTTATCTAAAACAACCAAATCCTATCGGAGAAAATGTAGTTTCTTTCATGGGTACTATACCCAGAGAGTTCAACGTTGACAATTACATAGACTATAATTTACAGTTCGATAAGTCATTCTACCAACCTTTAAGAAATGTGCTAGAATGTATCGGTTGGGATTCCGAACGTAGAGTATCTCTACTCCAATTTTTCTGATGAATATTACAAGATCAACACCTAACATGGATTTTTTAAAACAAATAATTAAAGATAGTAAGAACGAGTATGCTACAGTTGCTTCTGATGGTATTGCTGCAGGTGATGTAGAGTCATTTGTTGACACTGGAAGTCATATCTTCAATGCTCTAGTCAGTGGATCTATCCTAGGTGGTATTCCTTCTAATAAAATTACAGCACTTGCTGGAGAAACTGGTACTGGTAAGACATTCTTCTGTCTTTCTATCGCCAAGAATTTTTTAGAAACAAATCCTGATGCTGGAGTTTTATATTTTGAAACTGAATCTGCTATCTCTAAAGAGATGGTTGAAACTAGAGGAATAGACTCAAAAAGATTGGTCATTTTTCCTATCAATACTATAGAAGAGTTCAGAACACAGGCGGTCAGAGTACTCGATAAATACCTAGAGCAGCCCAAAGAAGAGAGAAAACCTCTCATGTTTGTGCTAGATTCCCTAGGCATGTTAGCGACTAATAAAGAGGTAGAAGATGCCTCTAATGAAAAGAACGTTCGTGATATGACTAAAGCACAACTGGTTAAGTCATGCTTTAGGATTCTTACTTTGAAATTAGGTAAGGCAAATATACCCATGTTAGTTACAAACCATACTTATGATGTTATTGGCTCGTATGTACCTGCTAAAGAGATGGGGGGCGGTAGTGGTCTTAAGTATTCTGCTAGTACAATTGTATATCTCTCAAAGAAAAAAGAAAAAGAAGGAACCGACCTGGTCGGAAACATTATTAAATGTGAGGCGAAAAAGTCCCGTTTAACTCGTGAAGGATCTAAAATTGAAACTCGTTTATTTTTTGATTCTCGTGGTCTTGACCGTTACTATGGTCTATTGGAACTGGGTGAGATGGGAGGACTCTGGAAGAATGTTGCAGGAAGATATGAGATTGGAGGCAAAAAGATCTACGCAAAACAGATCCTTTCAGATCCAGACACCTACTTTACTCCAGATGTAATTCAAGCACTAGAAGAAACTGCTAATAAGGTATTCCATTATGGAGAAGGTTGAATCAACAATTTTGAGGAATCTTCTGTGTAGTGAGGATTTTTATCGTAAGGTAGTTCCTTTTGTCAAACCTGATTATTTTCAGGACATGTCGGAGAGAGTTATCTTTGAAGAGATACAAGATTTCTCTACAAAATATGATAAAATCCCTACTAAAGAGGTTCTTAACATAGGATTGCAGCAGAGAACTGACCTTAATGATGATACATTTAAAAATGCTACTACTCTAGTAGATAATTTAAATGATGAGTGGGTAGATACTGAATGGTTACTTGATGCCACCGAGAAATGGTGTCAAGAACGTGCTGTTTATAACGCATTACTTCAGTCTATCAAGATTGCTGACGGTGGAGATGAAAAGTTAGACAAGGGTGCTATACCTAGCATCTTACAAGACGCATTAGCAGTATCATTTGATGAATATATTGGTCATGATTACGTAGATCAGGCATTAGATAGGTATGAGTACTACCATAAGGATGAACTTAAGATTCCATTTGATCTAGAGAAATTTAATCTAGTAACTAAAGGTGGACTACCTAACAAAACACTCAATATTGCCCTTGCTGGTACTGGTGTTGGTAAGTCTTTGTTCATGTGTCACATGGCAAGTGCTTGTCTCTCACAAGGAAAGAATGTACTCTACATTACTATGGAGATGGCAGAGGAAAAGATTGCTGAAAGGATAGATGCTAACCTATTGAATGTAAATATCAAGGATATTGGTGCTATTCCAGAACAACTCTTTACCTCTAGGGTAGGAGAGATAGGTAGGAAGACACAAGGTAAACTTATTATTAAAGAATACCCTACTGCTAGTGCTCATGTTGGTCATTTCAAGGGTCTTTTGTCTGATTTGAATCTTAAAAAGGATTTCAAACCAGATATCATCTTCATAGATTACCTAAACATATGTGCTAGTGCTAGGTATAGAGGTGCTATCGTTAACTCATACACATATGTTAAGGGTATAGCAGAAGAGTTACGTGGTCTAGCAGTAGAGCAGGATCTTCCTATAGTATCTGCTACACAGACTACTAGATCAGGGTTTGGTAGCACTGATCCTAGTTTAGAAGATACATCTGAATCGTTTGGTTTACCTGCTACTGCTGACTTTATGTTTGCTTTGATTAGCACAGAAGAGTTAGAACAATCTGGTAGAATTATGGTTAAACAATTGAAGAATAGATATAATGATCCTACATACTTTAAAAGATTTACAGTAGGTATTGACAGAGCAAAGATGAAGCTGTATAATGTTGAGGACTCCGAAGTAACTAACGAAGTTAAAGAAGAGTTTGAACCAATAGAACCAGTGGTTAATAGTAAATCTAAATTCACATCATTCGTAATATAACATGACAGTAAATTTCAAGAAGTATGAAGAGTTTGTTTCAGCAGTTACTTCAGAAGCTTCAACTAACTTTGTTGACTTCGCTGATCGTATTGGCGAGTTGGATCGTGAGGGTGCCAATATTGAACGTCTTCTCACTGCTGGTGTTGGCCTTGCTGCTGAATCTGGTGAGTTCCTTGAGATCGTTAAGAAGATGGTTTTCCAAGGTAAGCCTTGGAACGACGACAACAGAGAACATCTTATTATTGAGTTGGGTGACGTTATGTGGTACGTAGCACAAGCATGTATGGCACTTGATATATCCTTTGATGAAGTAGTTGAAACTAACGTCAATAAACTTAAGAAGCGTTATCCTGGTGGTGAATTTGACGTACACTTTAGTGAGTGTAGACAAGTAGGAGATAGATGATTAACCTTGATGAAAAATTTCATAGTTACCTAGAGAAAGGTGGTAAGACCTTCAAGATTGATGGTGTTAATGAACCATTAAGAGGGTATGGATATCAATGTGATGGTAATGATATAGTAGGATACTATGTTACTACCACCAACTTTAAATTATTTTATAATTTGAATGAGCAGTTCATTAAAATGGAGTCACTAAATGAATCTTCCGATTGATGAGAAAGAATTAGATATTATTGTGACACAATTATGGAAGTCACGTAAGAATCAAGGTGAACCTTTGGTCGAACCATTGTATCAAAAACTCTTGTCTATACAAAAAGAGAAATTCTAAATAAATAACCCCTATAGGGGGTTTTTTTATGTCAATAACAATTCCAACAACAGTTGATAAAGCATGGAATGATCTTTTTAGAGAAGGTTTATCCACGGATGAGTATAGTTATTTGGTATTTGATGTTAAAAAAACCGAAAGCGATGCTTCAAAAAAAGTTCAGGTTTTCATGAAGGTATATGTTCCTGAAAATAAAAGAAAGACTGCTACTGAAAATGTAAAGAAAGCAATGGAGGATACGGGGTATACAGTAGAGCATAGGAAATCCAAAGGTTCTAATATACCAGAAATAGATATAGTAGTAACTGAAAAAAATGTTATTCGTGTTCAGTTTAAACCAATCAAATCTTCAGGATCTGGTGGTGGGTCAAAACAAACTACAATTCAGGAAAGTACATCTTGCTTATATAATTCACTTCGTTTTCATGTACATCCGAATAATAAATTAACTCCTACCATGACTCTTACTACAGATGATATGGAGAAAGCAGCGAAATGGATTGATACTCCAGATGCTACTTTGGAACAGATGATTGAATTTGCTAACCAAGATCCTGATTGGAAAGAAGTTTTTGTAGATGGTGCAAATGCATTGTATAATAAAGTAAAACCTGCTGCTTCAAATGATTTTATGTTTGTTCGTGGAGATAAAGAAATAGATGATGGTGTAATAAAAAAAGCTTTTGCTCAATGTAAAGCTTCGTTAGTACACAAAGAGTTAAAAAATGAAGACAAGTGGAACCCATCAGATATTTGGATAGTTAGTAAGGGTGCCAAGACTGAAATAATTAACAAATTAACACCATATGGTGTGAAAAAAACAACAACTACAATAGAAGTATTTAATGATGCACTATCACAATTTTTTACTGATGAAAAATTGATGGGAGTATCTTTAAAAAAGACTGGTGGTACTGGTACAGTAAAGGTTGTGAATGCTGACACCCCACAAGAGAGAAAAGCAAGTCTTGGGGTTGAGTTTAAGAAAAAGAAATCAATAGATATGTTAGTTTATGATAGTAAAACAAATTTTACTGGTGAACATGCTCATAAGAGATGGCCAATGGATGTATACATTCAGTATGGAACTGGAAAAAAGGATAACATACAGTTAAGAAATTTTGGTGGTGATAATAAAGGTGATTGGAAGTTAGAACTTAAAGGCGAGCATGCTGCTATGGGTAAGATTCAAGGTAATGTTGCTAGGTTTATATTAAAGCATACAGGATTCACAGGTGTACCTGACGAACCAGAATGGTCTGCTTGTGATCCAAAGAAAGCTACTGCTAAACAAAAATCAGATATCACAAAAGAAATATATAAATTATTAGATACTTTTGGTGCAAATGGATTTGATAAAAGTGACGGAGATCAAATGATGGGTGAGATTGCTGGTAAAAGACAGTCTTGGAGGTATAGTAAACTATCAGGACTTCGCTTTTTAGAATATCTCTGTAAAGAAAATGTGAATGCAGATATGGCAATCAAAGAACTATATCTTTTTGGTGGATCACAAGCAGACCACTCATCAATATACTACAAGTATTCTTAATGGCAAACGTAACACAGTTAAAACATTTAGAACACCTTGAGGATGAGATGCTCAACTATGGAGTTGATGGTTGTAAAGCTGCTGTCTCTTTTTTAAAAGAACTTCGTAAGATGTTAGGTCAACAGGATAATGATGGTTTCATGCAAACCAAATGGGATGGAGCACCTGCTGTTATCTGTGGAAAACACCCTCTTTCTGGTATGTTCTTTGTTGGAACTAAATCTGTATTCAATAAGAACGATCCTAAAGTATGTTACAGTGAAAAAGGTATTGACAAATATTATCAAGGAGACCTTGCAGAAAAACTTAAATTTTCTCTTCGTTATTTTAAAGAATTAGATATTGAAGGAGTAGTTCAGGGTGATCTTATGTTCACTGATAGTACATTAAAAAAAGAAACTATCAATGGTGAATTACTTTATACATTCAAACCTAACACTATTACATATGCAATTCCAGTAGATCATTCTATTGGTAAGGCAGCAGGTACTGCAAAGATTGGTGTAGTGTTTCATACTCATTACACAGGTGATGAACTTGAATCAATGCAAGCAAAAGCTGGTGCTGATGTTACTGGATCTAAAGATGCTTTAGTAATTAAAAATGATACTCCAATGGATCGTGTTGGGTTGTCTTCTAGTGAGGAAAAAACATTCGATGCTCATGTATCAAAGATTGAAAGTATGTGTAAGATATGTGGAGACTTCCTTGATGAGTTGGTTAAATTTTCTGGTACAAAGGGTGATCTTAAGTGGCATGTATCATCTTATATAAAACAGTTCTTTAATAGTGAGATTAGAAATGCTCGTAGTATAGGTAATGTTGATCATGCATTAGATAACCTTACAAATTTCTATCATTTAAAAACTGCCAAGATGCTTGATGCTATCAAGACTCCTAAAAATAAAGCAGAAAAAAGGAAGTTAGTATACGATAGTGAGAATTATCTACAAGATAATAAGACAAAGTTTACAGCAATGCTTTCTCTTTACAAAGAGATTCAACACGTTAAGCAGATGGTTATAGATAAGTTAGATCATCTTGAAACCTTCAAGACATTTATTAAAACTGAAAAGGGATATAAAGTAACTGGACCAGAAGGTTATGTTTTGCACAAAGATGGTGATATGATTAAGTTTGTTAATCATCTTGAGTTTGCTTATAATAATTTCACAGTATCAAAGGACTGGTAATGTCAGGATTAATATGCAAAAAATGTTACGTTACCTTTGGTAGGTTCCAACCACCTACTACAGGACATAAGGAGAACTTTGCTGGTGTTAAACGTGCTGCTGGAGGTCATGACTATCGAATTTATATTTCACAAAGTGTAGACACTAAAGGAACTAACCCATTACCACCAGATATAAAGTATAATTACATGGTTAAAATGTTCCCTGAACACAAGGGACATATCTTTAGTGGACCAAGAGATCCTGTTTCTATCATGCAAGATTTAATGATGGCAGGGTATGATGAGGTTATCTATCTTGTAGGATCTGATAGGGTTAATGCTATGGGATTCCTCCATAAATACAATGGAGAAGGAAAGGACTTCCACTTTAGGAAGATTGAAATAGTATCTTCTGGTAGTAGAGATGCAGATGGTGACACGTTTGCTATATCTGGTACTAAAATGAGAAGAGCAGCATTTGCTGGTGACTTTAAAACTTTTAGGAAAGGTATTCCAACATCATTAAAAGATCCAGATTGCAAATCTTTAATGGAAGAAATTAAACAACGATTACCTATAAAATTCAAATGAAAACATTCCGAGAGTTCGTATCTGAAGGTAAGAAAAGAGGATTGTGGGATAACATCCATGCTAAAAGAAAGCGTGGTGAACCTAAAGCAAAGAAAGGTGATAAGGATTATCCAGAGACTCTTAAAGTTGAAAGTGCTTGGCAACGCAAGGAAGGTAAGAATAAAGAAGGTGGTTTGAACGAGAAGGGACGTAAGTCTTATGAACGTGAGAATCCTGGTAGTGATTTGAAGAGACCACAACCAGAAGGTGGTCCCAGAAAGAAATCATTCTGTGCTAGAATGAGTGGTGTTAAAGGACCAATGAAAAAAGATGGTAAACCAACTCGCAAAGCACTCGCATTACGAAAGTGGAAGTGTTAAATGAATATTAATCCAAAACTTATTATAGAGGCAAACATTAAACGTTTGTCTAAATTTTTTGATCTAACTAAAGATCCTTTTGCTCCAGAAAAGAAAGCAGAAATTCCATACGATCATTGGTTTGATGATAACCCAAGACCTGAAGAGGAGATAGCAGATAACTATGCTTCACGTCATGAGTACACACCTGACTATGAGAAGAGTGCTGAAGAGGTAGTGACCATGCATGAGAAAGCATATAGAATTGCTACAGCAAAGTATAATCCTTTTGCCGTAGGGGGATCTGAACGATTAGGTGGGTCTGAAGAATGGCACGATTCAAAACCAGGATAATATGAAAAATTTTAAAAAGATAAGAGAACAAGCACTTCGTCAACAGGTTAGACAGACTGAAGTTTTCTCTGAAGGTGATCATATAATGAATTCTAATACAGGAGACAAAGGAGTTATAAAAAGGAAGGGTGGTAACTATGTTATTGCTATTTCAGAGCATGGACAGATGTTTCGTGCATGGATAAAGGATATTAGACTCATCAATTACGATGAGAGTATAAATAAAGAAAGAAAAAGTACTATCTTCACACATGGAAAGGCAAAAACCAGTCAACAGTGTTCAACACAATGATGAGTATTCGAAAGCACTGATCGAATCGTACTCCAAGTGGATGGGTGGAACAGGTTTCCAGCAATCCGAACCAATTGCTCTTGCCGAGGATGGAATTCCTGCCGAGCAGAAGCAAGGTAGTGGTGAAGGTGGTGGAGAATTTGAGACCCCTATTGGTAAGGTTCCTGCAGTTGAGAAGGATGAGTCAACATCTATCCCTGAACTACAGAAGAAAGGTGGTGAAGATAACTTCACAATCAAAGATCCAAAAGCAAATGCTGGACTACCTGATCCTGCTACAAATTTACGTATTGGTGCTGGTGTTAAGCAGTCTCATGGTGCTGCTATTAGAGATGTAACCAAGGTTGCTGCAGAAGAAGTAGAACATGTTGTTGAGAAAGAAGAGTGTTGTAAGAAATGTGGTTCAAAAGACCATGTAACAAAAGAATGTAAAGCAACTAAAGAAGAAGTAGAGACCTATCAGTGGGATGTAGTTAACGAAGCATTAGAAATTCTTGGTGAACTAACTGAATCAAAGTATCATGTACGTGGTGCTAAACTATCAGATTTAAAAGAGAGAACAGAGACTACTACACAGAGACTGTTTAAGTATAGTAAAAGATTACAAGAAAAGAAAGCAGCAAAGGATTATGATGGAGATGGTAAGGTAGAGAGTGGTAAGGATGAGTACTTTGGTTCCAAAGATAAGGCAATCAAAAAAGCAATGGGTAAGAAAGCAAAAAAGTAGATGGGGTGGGCAAGAAGAAGGTTGGACATGATTGCTCATCTAAAGTAAAACACGAAGAGTATGGTGTAGGAGATTGCATTAAAGAAATGCATACTCTTGATGAGAATGGTAACATCACACATTATGATGTGCTATTTTCAGATAGACTTGTTAAGAATGTTTCTGTTGAAAATTTAGAAGTTCTAGTCAGGGAATACCACGAGCATTATATTAATGTTGAAAAGAATCAAGAAGTAGTATCAGAAAAGAAAAAGGGTTTAGATGGTAAGGCATGTTGGAAAGGATATAGTCAACGTGGTACTAAAAAGAAAGGTGGTAAGACAGTTGATAACTGTGTGAAGAATGAGGAAGTAAAAAAGAATAGCAAGGCAAGTATTGAGATTATGCCTGACATTGAGGACGGTGGACGTGATAAAAAGAATAAGAAAAGTAATAAGAAATACTTACTAAAGGCTATAAAATCTCAAAAAGATGACAAGCCTGTTAAGAAAACATACTAAATAGCGACAGTTGCTATTTTTAAATGACATTACCAAAGGAGGTTATCCTTGAGGCACTTAAGTGTTGTAGGGATGTTTATCCTAATGAAAAAGATTTTCTAGTAAGCAGGAAGATTGCAGGACATACCATTCTTGCAGTAGAAGGAACAAATGAAACAACAGATTGGATTACTAATCTAAAGTTTCTTATTAAACGTGACGATTGTCACAGAGGATTCAAGAACAATGCTAACAGGACACTAGCAGAACTAGTGGTAGCATACGAGGGATTGAATCCAGAGAGAAAACTTGTTATAGCAGGTCACTCTCTTGGTGGAGCAACCGCAACATTAATTGCAGACTTATTATGGGAGTCAGGCAATACAAATATTGCATTAGTAACTGCTGGATCACCCAGACCAGGTGGACGTAAGTTAAGAAAGAGGATTAAAGATCTTGAACATCTTCGGTTTGTGCATGGTGATGACATTGTTCCAGGGACTCCTCCTTGGCTTGCTGGCTATGTACACACTCATCCAGTTGTTAAATTAGATGATGAGAACGATACCAGATTTGATGGTGTTGCTGATCATAACATAGGTGACTACTATGATGCTGCAGTGAAGTACTATTCATGAGTTTGGGAGCAGTATAAATAATTGTTAGCACAGAGTAATTGTTGGAGATACCATGTCTTTATACGGAAGAACTGATAGCAATGCCAATAAAGCGAAAGCAGGAATTGGTCTTGATAATTCATCACAAGCAAAGACTGTAGTCTTTGTTGATAACACAGAAGCAGCACTAGCACAAAATAAAGCTCGTGGTATTAATGCTCCTGGATGGTGGTCATACTACACCTTCACCGATTCAGGTGGAAACACACGTCATAAAGCAGAAATGCTGGTTACTATTGCTAACCCAGACACAACTGAAACACAAGCAGATGATACAATTGCAGGAGATGCAGCATCTTCAGTAGCAATTGATACTCAACCACAAAATGCTAGTGTTGAAGCGAATGAATCCAACACAGCAACCTTCACAGTTGCAACTACAGTTACTGGTGCTGGTACAAAAACCTATCAGTGGCAACTTAATCAAGTTGACATTTCAGGTGCAACTAGTGCTTCTTATGAGACTGCAGCAGTTGTTGCTGGAGATGATGGTGGCAAGTACAGATGTAGAGTTGGTACCTCACAAGGTGCTGTTACCGTAATGTCTGATGAGGCTACACTAACCGTTACTTAATATGTAAATGAATTTTGATGAGTTGAATCCCAATAACTGGGTCATGTTTGCGATTAAAAATTATGATAATCCAAACTCTGTTACTTATGAGGATTTTGAAAAGGATCTAAATAAAATTAAGTATATCAAAAGATTATTTCGTCGTTATGAAACTCACAATGAGTTGAAGACGCATCTGATTTTAAATCATATTATCGTGATGTATAATGTTTTTGATGACGCTGCTACACCTCTACTCTTTTATAAGATAGAGGCAACGCACTGGCCAGCACTGAAAGCATTCATGCTGGCATTAAACCGTTTACCCGATTCCCTGAATAAGGATATTGATCAAGAATGTCTGAAGCAACTGAATCAAATATAAATGAAATGATGGCAGGTGATGGTTCTGGACTAGCACTGCCACCAGCGTTTGTGTTTGTGAATACTAAATCACATCGCAAATATAAGAAAAATAATGATAAGGTAGATGGACGCACAAAGGGTGCTAAAACTATGCTCTCTCGTATTAACAAAAGAAAAATGAAAAAGGAAGAACTTGAAGTTAAAGTAGAACCTATCCAAGAGAAGGCACCTACTGAAACAGAACGTGCTCAAAAGCAGATTCATCAGATGAAGAAGCTTAAGAGATCAAAAGGACTTCAGAAGAAGAGAGCTGAAGCAAAGAAAGGTATGCAAGATAAGTCTGATGAAATGAACGTACTCATGAGAGCACGTATGTCTGACTTTAAAAAGAAAGCATCGGATCAGACCAAGAAAGCAGGATCCACAACACAAAAAAATTCTTATGAACCAACTGAAGGTGAAATTATGGTAGAAACATATAATGACGTTATCCAAGTTGCTATGGAAGTAGCAACATCAGAACTGAATCCAGCAGGAGAGCATGGATTCGCAAAGATTAAATTTGATGATGGAACAGAACAGAACCTTGATAATTTCTCTGCCAAGAGAATTGCTGCTTGCTATGGTCAACTAGATGATACACACAAGAACCAGTTTCAGTATCTATTAAACAAAGATGCCTCTACTTATCAGAGTGCTCTTGACTTTGCTATTCGCAGTTCCAGTAAATAACTATGGCTGAAGGAGTTAACGCTGCCATCCTTGAACGATTAGAAAAAGTTGTTCAATCTTTGCAAGATAACTCCGTTAAAATGGGGCAACTTCTTGCTGTCCATGATGAGAAGTTAGACAAAGAGGACAGGATCGATGCCGTATTATTCGAGAAAGTTGAATCGCTTCATAGAGAAGTCAATCGTTCGACTAAAGAGATTAAGGCAGGATGTGAGAGAGATATTCGCAAGGTAGATGATCGTCTTCGAGTAATGGAAAAGAAGATGTGGTCTATCTTTGGTGCTCTTGCTGTTATATCTTTCCTAGTTAGTGTACCAGGTCAAAAACTCATGACCAATTTTGCATCTGGACCTGCCACGTTGACACAAACAAGGTAATTTGATATAATAATGTTCAGGACAACTGGACTATGAGTTATATTGATCAGAAATACATAGGTCTTGCTTCTGCTTCTTTGACTCTGTTTAAGAAGAAGAAAGCAAACCTGTATAATTTTAGGTGTCCTTATTGTGGGGATAGTCAGAAGAAAAAGAGTAAGGCAAGGGGTTATATATTCCAAGTCAAGAATGATTACGTATACAAATGTCACAACTGTGGCATGGGTAGAACATTTACAAATTTTCTAAAGGATCAGAATAAGTTACTCTATGATCAGTATATCATGGAGAGATATAGTGCTGGACTTACTGGTAGAGGATCACAGACACCAGATTTAGTGATACCAGATTCTAAACCAGTCTTTAGTAAGAAGGGTAAACCGATAGATTTAGAGAAAGTATCTGATCTAAATATATCACATCCTGCCCGAAAATATCTAGAAGATAGAAAGGTTAGACTAGACCTTTTCTACTTCTGTCCGAAGTTCAAAGAGTGGACTAACTCCTATAAGCATACCTATGATGATATGCGTGGAGATGAACCACGTATTATTATACCTCTGTATACAGAAGATAATAAATTGTTTGGATTCCAAGGTAGATCCTTGGCAGTTCAACCACAAATGAGATATATTACTATACTGATAGATGAAAATCAACCCAAAATATATGGACTCGAAAGGGTCAATCGACTACGACCAGTATACGTCACAGAGGGTCCGTTCGACTCGACCTTCCTTCGCAATTCGATTGCTATGTGCGGAAGTGACGTTCATCTTTCTAGTATCGGGATTGGCAGCCCTGTGTGGGTATATGATAACGAGCCAAGAAACCCCGAAATCGTCAAGCACGTTGCGACTACTGTCTCCTCCGAGCAAGCTGTTGTGATTTGGCCATCAAATATAGTTGAGAAAGATATCAATGATATGGTTCTCGCTGGACATGACGTGCAATCTATTGTACAATCAAATACCTACAAGGGTCTGGAAGCACAAGTAAAATTAAACATCTGGAAAAAAGTATGAGCAACGGCATTAGTGTTTTAAAGAGGACAGGGGACACAGAACCTCTTAACTTGGAGAAAGTTCATAGAATGGTAGAAGACGCTTGCAGGGGTCTTGCAGGGGTCTCTGCATCAGCAGTTGAAATGAATTCTGGATTACAATTCTATGATGGCATCGAGACAAATGATATACAAGAGATCTTGGTGCGATCTGCTAATGATTTAATTACATTAGAGAATCCAAACTATCAATTTGTGGCAGCAAGACTATTGTTGTTTGGTACAAGGAAACAGGCATTTCATAAAGATATATGGACCAAGGGTATGCCTCATTTGTATGATGTGGTAGTATATAATGCGACAATCAATAAAGTATATGATGAAGAGATATTAGACAAGTATACTGAAGAAGAGTGGGATATTTTAAATAATTATATCGATCATGATCGTGATTATATCTTCACTTACGCAGGACTTCGCCAAGTAGTAGATAAATATCTGGTACAAGATAGAAGTACTGGTGAGGTCTTTGAGACACCACAGTATATGTACATGATGATATCATTGACATTGTTTGCTGAATACTCTTTATCTAATAGATTAACTTACGTAAAAAAATACTATGACGCAATCTCAAAGCACAGAATCAACATCCCAACCCCGATCATGGCGGGGGTACGGACCCCAATTCGTCAATTTGCATCTTGTGTTCTGGTTGATAGTGATGACACCCTCGACAGTATCTTTAGTTCTGATATGGCTATTGGCAAATATGTCGCACAGAGGGCTGGTATCGGTATTAACGCAGGACGGATCAGAGGAATCAACAGTAGAATCCGTGGCGGCGAAGTACAACACACAGGTGTGGTCCCCTTCCTCAAAAAGTTTGAATCAACTGTCAGATGCTGTACTCAAAATGGCATCCGTGGTGGATCAGCAACTGTCCACTTTCCTATCTGGCACAAAGAAATCAGAGACATCCTCGTCCTCAAAAACAACAAAGGAACAGAAGACAACCGAGTCAGAAAACTCGACTACAGCATCCAGTTAAGTGAATTATTTTACCAAAGGTTTATCGACAATAAGGAAATCTCGTTATTTTCGCCTCATGATGTTCCTAACCTTTATGAGAGTTTTGGGACCAGTGAGTTTGATGACCTTTATACTCGCTATGAGAGTGATAAATCCATCCCCAGAACTACAGTTGGAGGACAAGAACTTATCCTCGATCTCCTTAAGGAGCGAGCAGAGACAGGTAGAATTTATATAATGAATATTGACCATTGTAATTCACACTCATCTTTTAAAGACAAGGTGAGTATGAGTAACTTGTGTCAAGAGATTACTTTACCTACTACACCTATCCAACATATCGATGGTGAAGGTGAGATAGCATTGTGTATACTATCTGCTATCAATGTAGGTAAGGTATATAAACTAGAAGAGTTAGAAGAATTATGTGACCTATCTGTTAGAGGTCTAGAAGAATTAATTGACTATCAGAACTATCCAGTTGAAGCAGCAGAAAGATCTACATTAGCACGTAGATCATTAGGTGTAGGGTTCATAGGACTAGCACATTACCTTGCAAGAAATGGTGAGCATTATGATGATGGTACAGCACCAAAGTTAGTTCATGAATTAACAGAAGCATTTCAATACTACCTACTCAAGTCATCTAATCAAATTGCTAAAGAAAAAGGTAAGTGTGATGGATATGAACGTACAAAATATGCTGATGGTATCCTGCCTATAGATACATATAAGAAGGATGTAGATGAGATTGTAAGGAATGACTTACTACTTGATTGGGAATCTCTTCGGGAAGACATACGATTACATGGGTTACGGCACTCAACACTGTCGGCACAAATGCCTTCGGAGAGCAGTTCCGTTGTGTCAAATGCAACCAATGGAATCGAACCACCTAGAGCATACCTGTCCGTTAAGAAATCAAAGAAGGGACCTCTTAAGCAGATTGTTCCATCCTATCAGTCATTAAAGAATAACTACACGTTACTCTGGGACATGTCTGGTAATGCTGGATATGTTAGAGTGGTAGCAGTAATGCAAAAGTTCTTTGATCAAGCAATCAGTGGTAATTGGAGTTACAACCCAGAGCATTATGAAAATGCTGAAGTTCCTGTCAGTGTAATGGCACAGGATTTATTAACAACTTATAAGTATGGATGGAAGACAAGTTACTATCAGAATACTTATGATGCGAAGACGGATGATATGGATGATGAAAAGAAACAAGCAGTAGCAAATTTATTGGAAGATATTCTTACTATGGAGGAGGAAGATTGTGAAAGCTGCAAAATCTGATGTGAAAGGGATGACGGTATTCAATACAAATTCTGTTGATACTATTAAACAACCTATGTTCTTTGGTGCTCCATTAGGAGTCCAAAGATATGATGAGTTTAAGTATCCAGTATTTGATAAGTTAACACAACAGATGTTAGGATATTTCTGGAGACCTGAAGAGGTATCACTTCAGAAAGATCGTGCTGACTATCATACGTTACGTCCAGAACAAAAACATATCTTTACTTCTAACTTAAAGTATCAGATCATGTTAGATAGTGTACAAGGACGTGCACCTGGTATGGCATTTGCTCCTTATGTTTCTCTACCAGAACTAGAAGGATGTATGAATATATGGCAGACTATGGAGATGATTCATAGCAGATCATACACATATATTATTAAGAATGTTTATTCAGATCCAACAGAAGTTCTTGATACCATCCTTGAAGATAAGAATATATTATCAAGAGCAGAGAGTGTTACTAAAGCATACGATGAATTTATTAACGTAGCAAATGAATGGGGTCAGAGTAATAATTGGAAAACAGATTGGAAAGATCATCCTAATTCACAATGGTGTGAGAAAGATCTAAAGAGAAAATTATATTTGGCAGTTGTTAATGTGTATATTCTAGAGGCAATACGTTTTTACGTATCATTTGCCTGTAGTTTTGCCTTTGGTGAACTAAAAATGATGGAAGGTAACGCAAAAATCATCGGTTTAATTGCACGAGATGAGTCACAACACATGACTGTCACTTTAAATATCATAAAAAATTGGATTAAAGGTGATGATCCTATCATGCAGGAGATAGCAAAGGAAGAAGAAGAGAATGTTTATCAAATGTTTAGGGATTGTGTAGATGAAGAGGAGAAGTGGGCAGACTATTTGTTCAAAGATGGTAGCATGATAGGATTAAATGAGAAACTATTACAGAAGTATGTTGAGTGGACTGCTAATCGTAGAATGAAATCTATAGGATTGAAACCTATATATGATGTACCATTAAATAACAATCCTCTTCCATGGACAGAGCATTGGTTAAACTCAAAGAGTATGCAAGTAGCACCACAAGAGACTGAAGTAGAATCATATATGATAGGCAGCATCAAACAAGATGTAGATAAGAATACTTTTAGTGGATTTAAACTATGAATAATCCGATGAAGAAACCTGTAGCAGCATATCTAGAACTACTAGAACAGCAAGATAGTCTTAAGATGACCGAGGAATACTGGTGGACTAAATTGGATCAGGATCAAATGTTAAAAGTTATGCAACAGTTTTGTTGGGATAACAGTATTGATTTCAACAGGGTCAATTGGGCTAATTTTTTAAATGGTACTAGTGTACCTACACAAGTCCTATGGGGGAGAGATGTTTAGATATGTCAGAGAATTGGCGAGAAGAATACGCAGGGATGATGTCTCACGGAAAATTCAGGAGCGATTTGCTGAAGAATGGACCGAAGAGTCTATCCCAAAGTTGGTTGATGCAGGCTATGCACAACGACTGGAAGAAGAAGAAAGGGATCAAACCAGATCCAGAACCACCAGACTGTCAGAGCAGCATGAAGGAGTGGGAGGAAAGCATCAAGAAATACCAGACCCATGGAACTGAATGACGATAATGTAATAGCAGTTTTAGAAGAACTGTTACCATACATTGAAGCAGATGGTGGTTGGTTAGAATATGTGGAAACCGACTATACAAAAGAAGGAAACTATGTTAAAGTAAGACTTGGTGGTGCATGTGCTTCATGTGCCATGAGTTCTATTACTTTAAAGCAAGGTATAGAACGTAAACTTATGGAAGAAATTCCAGATGTCACAGGAGTTATTCAAGTATTATGATTTTTTTATCAACCCCGTCAGTGTATAATCTACCTGGCACATGGGAGAAACAACCTGATGCTATAGTCCCACATTTAAATCTTACACCTGATCAAGGATTCATTTTGTTCTTTGGTCTAGTTGTTATAGGTTTGGTTGCTTATGGACTATATCTTACACTAGGAGCAGGAAAGAAGGATTTGCGAGATCCTATTGACGAACATGCCAAGATGCATGAACTAGGTATTGCACATGGACATGGTGGTAACAAGGATGCCTATGAGATGTCTGGTAAATTGACAAAAAATCACACACATGATGAAGACAAAAACGCAACCACGTAAGACTAGGAGTGATAAGAAACCAGTCTTTACTAAAGTCAAGTCCGATGCTAAATGGGAACTAGGCAATGGTAATGGTAACATAGGTAATACTATGCCTTGGTACTTACATCCAGTTAAGAAAGATGCATTCAACAAATCATGGTTGAGTTCGTATGATCGTGCATGTGAGCACATACAAAAATTAAAACTTAAACCTGAAGATTATACATTGTGGAATCTAGTCACCAAGAAACCGAGGACTACATAAATGATTGAAGAAAATAATGGTGAGTTTGTAAAAGAACATACTATCAGATTACCGTTTAGTCCACCAATTTATCAGTCTAAATTTAATTCGAGTGAATTAAAAGTATTGCAGGATTTATCTGAAGATACAAGGAATTCATTTCGATTAGGTAACAATTTATCGGGAAATATACAAGAGCAAAGAGCTGTAGAGTCTCTAGAGGAAAACATTTTTTATATTCTTGCTCCACATGTACGAGAATATGTAAAATTTTTTACTGAAAAAATAAAACTGATGGGCAATACTGGTTATGATAATGATGATAATGAAATAAGAGATTATAGTAAATTAAATTTTTCTATATCTGCTCTTTGGTTTAATTATATGACAAAGAATGAATTTAATCCTTTGCATCGACATACTGGACTAATTAGTGCAGTACTTATGATCAAAGTGCCTGAAGAAATTAGTCAAGAACATATAAGTATCCCAATAGAATCAAATGCAAGGTGTCCAGGAATGTTAGAATGGGTAAACACTGGATATGGTGCTGGATTTTATCGTAAGTATCCAGTTGAAGGAGAAATTTATTTATTTCCAGCAGAACTTCAACATCAAGTATATCCTTATGCAAGTGATGTTGAAAGAATAACAGCAAGTTTTAATGTAGCAGAGATTAATTTTTCATGAGATTAACACAAGAAGTCATTGACAAGATTCAAATTGCAATGCAACATACTAAAATGAATGGTGATATAAACTGGAAAGATGGTGACGAGATAGACGTATCATTAGGTGGAACGTTTGCTGGTGACAAATTTATAAGTATAACTAATAGAACAAGAAGTAACACTACAAAAAAATGAATAAAATTTTAACAGCATTAGTATCTGCATCAATGCTGTTACCAACTGCAACACTAGCATCTTCTATTAGACCAGGAAGTAGAGTGACTCACAGTTCACTTAATTCTAAAGTTAAATCTAGAACACCGTTATGTAAAGACGCAGAAGAAAAGTTTACACAGGAATGTGAGATAACAATAGATGAGACTGGTGTTAAAGGACCAGTAGGACACATCACAACTGTAGTCCAATGGAAAACAGAAGAGCAAGACTTTAGTGTAGGTGGAGCAGCAGTTGGTGCTGTTGCTGGAACTGCTGGTGGAATGTTAGTAGGACTAGGTAGTTGTGCCTTTACTGGCCCCTTTTGTCTACTAGTAGCACCATCAATTATGTCAACTGGTACAATGGTAGGTGGAGGAGCAGGTGGCAATCGTAGTGGAAGATTCTTTACTATCGTTGGTGATGATGCTCAAGGCACTAGACTAATACAAGAGTTTAAATATGGATATGGTAAGGATGTTAAGAAGGCATCTAAACTACTACTCAAGACAACTAAACTTGTTGAAGGTGAAGTTAGGTAATGATAGAAAAGGGTGACAAGATTGTAAGGATGGTACTGTTGAGTCCACACGAGGCAGATCATCTATACAAGAAAAAGAACGGTACATTCTATTGGTGTCATCATAGAAAGAGTGGTGACACCTTTTCTATACCAGAGATACAGATGGAGATGTTTCCACCTCCACCACCTAAAAAGGTAGTAGTAGGGACAGATGCACCACATCATAATATACTACAAAAATATTATGGTGAGGACTGGAAACCCACACCCGTAGAAGGATTGGAGGATCATTACTAATGTTTGTAACACCTGAATATGCAAAGAAGAAAACTAGGGTACACCCACATTATAATACTGTTGATCTAATGTATGATGAAATCAATAAACATGAGGTTGGTCAAGAGGAATGGTATACATATATTGATTTCATAAGTGAGAATCAATATGACTTCCGATAAACATCCCAACGGTTACACACAAGAGATGATCAAGGAGATACTAGGTACTGCTTGGTTGGATAAAAATAATATACCTGAAACTGGTAATCAGATCAGAAGAAGAAAGGGTAATGAGATGAGAGCAGGGTTGAGACCCTATCCCAAGTACCCATCAAAGGAATCAAGGATAGCAGACACTTCAGGTATGTTTGATGAGAATGGACAATACATATATCCAGAGGGATCTGGATTTAATTTTATGGATAAAATAGATCCTAATTCACAATGGAAGGTTAAAGTATCATGATTTTTTTAATATCGATAATGTCCTTTGCAAATTTTGTATTCTATCCTTTAGTGGTAGGGGCAATCATTGCAGTGATCATAGAACAAATCTTTAGAGCACAGGATAAAGCACCTGAAATTTTAAAGTCTATGGCAATAAGAAAGTATTTGGTGAGACAAGCATGGTTGTTTAATATAATTTGGTTTGTAGGATACTTTATATTACTAATAGTAAATAGACCAGGAGCACAGGCAATGCCTGATATGATTTGGCAGGGATAAATGAAAACACAAAGTGCTAAAGCAAAAGGTAGAAACCTTCAGAAGTGGGTACGAGAAATGCTCATAGAGATACTTGATGTACATCCAGAGGATGTAGAGTCACGTAGTATGGGTGCTGGTGGTGAAGATCTCATCATGGCAAGAGCAGCACGAGAAAAATTCCCACATTCTATTGAATGTAAGAATGTAGAGAGACTTAATGTGTGGGATGCCTACGAGCAAGCATCAGCAAATTCTGGTAAGCATGAAGCTATAGTAGTCATGAAGAAAAATAGAAGAAAACCTTTAGTTGTTGTTGATGCAGAGTACTTTATAAGGTTGTTTGAATCTAAATAGAGCAGCGACTATAATAACATGACTGAAGAAGTAAAAGAAATTAAAGAGGAAAAGGAAAAGAAAAAAGGTCCGTTAGGTAAACTAAAGGATGCTATTCTTCCTGATGCCGATGAGCAAGCAGCAATCATCAGTACAGCTGTCAGAATTACGGTCCTTGCCTGGTCGGGAGGAATATTAACATTAAATTATGTTTCAATTCCAGGTATACCACAACAGAAAATTGATCCAACATTTATAGCTTCGGTTTTTACAGGAGTTTTAGCTAGCTTTGGAATTCAGACTGCTAGTAAGAAGGGTGATGGTACTATGAAGATGAACGGCAACGGTAATGGTGCCAATGGAAATGGTGGTAGTGGTGGACCTGTCCAAACTTTAAGGATAGAACAGGCACCTCTAAAAATTATTGCTGTTGATCCTAACAAGAAAAAGGAAGAACCTTTTAAAATGTAAAGCGAATATTAAACGTGTAAATAATTATGCCCATGACTTATGGATTGGGAACTAGAAAATAAAAACATTCAACTCCAAGATATGATTATTGTTTACGAACAAGAAATCAAAAAACTAGAGCATGAAAAAAAGCAACTCAAAAAGAAAATTGAGTTGCTTGAATTTCGTCTGGAAATGCATACTAAAGAATCTAAAAATCAATAGTGGTATTCATCCAGAATATCTAGTGCACTATTGAGTGCCTGTTGTGCAGCCCAGCGTTCTTTGTCGTCCCATTTAGGGTAGCAACTTCTGTTGTCAATACCTCTTTTTATATCAAGTAGACGTGCACACATGTCTACTTTTTTTAGTCTTCCGTTCATGAGTCGAAGTCTGGGAATACCATAGTATAATATAATTTATTGTTTCTGGTATAAATAGAGTACGGATTATTTTGAAATCATGAAAATTAAATTTAACGATATTGCTAACGCAATCAGTGTTATATCAGGAGTATCACTCGCTGGTATTATTGGAATAGGATCCTATGTTTATCTAAACAAGGATGCTATAGTAGATGACATCAAAGATGCAGCAATTGAATCTGTAACATCAGGCATGGCTGGTGGTGCTCTTGATGGTGCTCTACCACAAGCATCTGCACCTCAAGGTGCTAGTATGGGTCTTCCTATTCCTGGCGGATTCTGATGGATCTACAAAAGATCGCTTCAACTGGCACAGCTGCTGCTGTGCTAGGGACTGGTGCGTTTGTTGGTGGCAACCATGTTGTTGACCAGAAAACTGGTGGTCCAGAGAAGAGAGAACAACAAGAAGAAGTTAGATTGAGAAAGATTATATCTGAAGAAGTCTATCTACAATTAGTTAATGCTTGGCCAAAATCTTCTGGACCTGTTAAGGGACTTAAGAAACCAGAGGATTACCAGAAACAAATTCCTCAAAAATAATGGTCGATTGACATTAATGTTATACTAATAAAAATACAGAGGTATTATGATTTTTTGGATTGGATTCTTTGTTATGTTTTTTAATGAAGGATTTGTTATGATGAGGCATGTATCACCGTGGTTCGGAAAGCAGAGAGATAAATTTATTGATAAGTATGGTGCTAATATGTGGTATAGATTCCATGGCACATTAGATTATGTTTGGATGATACTTGTAGGTCTTGGATTAGTTCTATATCCAAACAGATTATTTCATCTAGCAGTACTAGCAACCTTCTGGGGTGTATCATTTTCGATATTTTATTTACCGAGGTGGATAAAGAATGGCAGAAGTCACAACTAAAGACGCAGAGCAAGACGTAAAGATTGCTGTACTAGATAGCGTTGTAGATAATGCTACTCGTCGTATGGAATTGATTCATAAAAGAATTGATAGAGTAGACGAGAGGGTTATTAAATCAAACGAAGAAATTAAAGAAAGAATTAGAGCACTAGAGAAGTGGGTCTGGGGTGCTGCAGCAGTTCTTACTGCCTTTGTAGTCGCAGGTACTATTGTTGGTGAGTTAAATCTATTACCTAATACTGATGGGAATACCGTTCATACCAAACAATAACCAAGAGATTCCTAACATCACAGTGAATGGTACAGGGATTCCTTTGATACCAACGCAAGGTGGTGGGGTTCATGCTATAGGTATTCGTCAAAGTTATGTTGCAGACATAAGGAATCTTAATATACATGAGACACGTGACTGGATAACAAATCCACCTCAAGCACTACCAGTAGAGGTACCTGTAACAGTACTTGCTGGTACACCCATTGTTAATATGCCTGGTTGTGTCACAGTACATAAAGAGAATGCTAAAAAGGATCCATCAACTAATAAGAATCTAGTAAACGATGATCCTAAAGGACAGACCACGTTGTGTGATGCTGGTATGCCCTACTACCAACCACCTGATTATGATTACAGGGAGTTGAGTTGGCAGACAGTCTATCAAGACCAAGAAGAAGTTGATGAAGGAGTTGATTCAGGAGACCCAGAACAATTAGATACACCATCAGCACCATCAGCACCTGATACGCCAGGTGAAACTGCTGGAAAGGTGGAATGCCCTCCATTAAATGCAAGACGCATTGGAGACCTTAATACAGCAGGTACAGAGAAGATTAAAGAATATAAATTGACAGTTGATGGTAAGAGATGTGAAACCATATGGGAACCTGTTCCACAACTAGAGCAATATCTGCCATCTGCTGGTATGGTAACAACAACTGCAACGATTGCTACTGTGGCAACAACGAGTGCCCTACTTGCCAAACCCCTAGCAGACCTTCTTCTGAAAGTTGTGAAACCTGTGATAAAGAAGGTGATGGCGAAGGTTCAGAAGATTCTTGGGAAGAAGGAGAAGGTTTTATCTCTACGGGAACGTCTTCTTGCCCAGAAGGAGAGGAATCAAGCTGTGAAGGCTGCTCGGATCCTGAAGGGGAAGTAGGATCAGTCCACTGTGGTTGTGGTAGTTGATGTTCGTGTGGTATTAACTTACCACCTGGTGCTGTTACGATAACATCACCACAGATAGATGCATAAGGTGAATCTGGGTGGAAAAATATTCCTGCCTTTTTGAGTTCACCACAATTTTTCAATCTTGCGATCTCGAAGTCTAATCTTTTGTTAGCAACTGTTTGAGCAACTAACTCATTTTGATTTTGTGCTGCTTCAGCACACTTACGTTGCATACCCCTGTTGAGTGGTATTGATAGAGTAGCAGATAGACCTACGTTAAAGGATTGATTTGCTCTCATGTCAGTACGCACAGGTTTAAACCATGATGGTGTCATCTCACCACCACTATCAACTATATCTGGAACACCATTAGCACTGTCTA
>Ga0208666_1000284_pt1 | contig 25406 bp, 45 predicted proteins | sample 5B_taG_FD_184078 | JGI IMG/M metagenome (GOLD analysis project Ga0208666, IMG submission 184078) | Marine viral communities from the Subarctic Pacific Ocean - 5B_ETSP_OMZ_AT15132_CsCl metaG (SPAdes) (version 2) | ecosystem: Environmental > Aquatic > Marine > Oceanic | place: Pacific Ocean...
TACGTTTAGTACAAAAGTAAATGTTACAGCAGCGGATGGAGTAAGAGATGCAGATTACGTTGCAACCTTCCAGAACCAAGAAGCTACTTCTGGTCGAAACTTTGGGGTATCTATTGCTGGTGGGACTAGCACTGCTGATTTTGCTCTAAATGTAGTTAACGGTGCTGCCACTACTGCCTTGTTGAGAGTAGATGGAGTTGGGAATACTTCTATCAGCGGCACTATTAAGTCGATTGGAGGAGGTTTAATTTCTTCTGACGGGACAGGTGATACGCTTGTTATATCTGGTTCAAATGCAGTTAATACTGGTGGGAATATCACGTTAGAAGGTAATACCGCATCAGATGTTTCTCAGATAAAGTTTAAAAATGGCTCTACTGAAGTCATGCGAATTGCTGGCGGCAATGTTGGGATTGGTACGACTTTAACTTTTGGTGGTAAAGTAAATGTCCATGAAGGAGGTATTGGTGTCGGCGAAGGCAGTAGTGCTGGTTCTTACAGACGTATGTACTGGAACGCTTCTAATAATGAAATGCGTTTTTGGAATGGAAATAATGAGGCGCGAATAACTGATGCTGGGGCGTTTACAAATGCTTCAGACGTTAGCCTTAAAAAAGACATAGCTGAAATTGAGTATGGCATTGATACTGTAAAAGCGTTGAAGCCACGTAGATACAAACTAAAAAGTTCAAATTTAGAACAAGTGGGGTTTGTTGCACAAGAAATGGAAACTCAAGTCCCAGAAGTGGTTTCAACAGGCGTTACCCCAGATGGTGATGAGCAGAAAGGAATTTCTTACGGGCAACTTACAGCGGTTCTTACCAAAGCTATCCAAGAGCAGCAGACAGTAATTGAAGCGTTAACCGCAAGAATAACAACATTAGAAGGAGCCTAAAAAATGGCTGTAACATACACTTGGACTATCCATACTTGTGAGCGTGATATCGCCACAGGTGGAATTAAAGCAATTCACTGGAGATGCACTGGCGTCGATGGTGAACACTCAGCGTTAAATTATGGCACTGTAGGTTTAACTTACGATCCGTCTGACAGCGATTTCATTGCATACGCTGATGTAACTGAGTCGCAAGCTCAGGCATGGGTATGGGAGAACGTATCACAAGAAGATACTGAGGCGGCTATTGCCGCTGCTATCGATAAACAAATTAACCCCACCGAAGCCTCGGGAAATCCTTGGGCTGCTTAACTTAACCGAAAGGAGATCACAATGGCTGAGAAACAAACAAAAACCATTACGATCAACGACAAAGACTATACTGAAGATGAGCTAACAGATCAGCAAAAGGTCATGGTAAACCACATAGGAGACCTTGATCGTAAGATAGGTTCCACGCAGTTTAACTTGGATCAACTACAAGTCGGCAAACAGGCTTTTGTAGATATGCTAATTAAATCGACAGAAGCTGAAGTGGAGTAAATCGTATGTCCAGAGACCTGTCTGCAAATACAATAGAAGCCATCAACGAAGATACAGTACATCCGTTTTTCGCTGTAGAGCTAATGTTTGACGGAGACAATGTACTTCGTATGTGGACAGGTCAAGGCACTCTAGTCCTAGCTGATGGGACTGAGTGGGCTGGAGCTGGGACGCTACTCAACATTTCCACTGTAGAGGAGACCTCTGAGTTAGCCGTTAAAGGTGCTACTATAACCTTGACTGGTATTCCCTCAGAAGTCATCTCTTTAGCTCTCAGCCAGCCTTATCAGGGTCGTGTCTGCAATATATACTTTGGTACATTTACCACGGGTAATATCCTACAGGAGAATAGCGACTACATTCTGCTACAGGATGGTAGTAAGATTGAAGTACAGAGTACCTCTAAGGGATTAAACAGTATCTTCTCAGGTTACATGGATCAGATGAACATAGCTGAAGATGCTGATACATCAACTATTGAACTGTTAGTAGAGAACAAACTGATTGACCTTGAGAGAGCCAGAGTTGCCCGATTTACCTCTGGTTATCAAAAGTCAATATATCCTGGCGATCTTGGTTTAGACTTTGTTGAAGACTTACAGGATAGGAATATATCTTGGGGTCGTAAGAGTGGTTAAATATCAGCAAGAGTTTTTATCTCTAGCCGAAGAAGAAGTAGCTCCTTTAGCTCACACTGAGTGGGAAGAGTCAGGACATCCTACAAGCACCCTAGTCATAGATTGGGACAGCTACTTTGCGCTAGAGGAAATAGGAAGACTAAAGTTCTTTACCGCTAGAAAAGACGGTATCCTCATAGGGTACTTTGTAGTTATAATTACCTCTCCGTTTACACTTAAGGGTGAGTTAGCTGGTTGTTACGAAGCAGTTTACGTAGACAAAGACCACAGAAAATCCAGAGTTGCTTACAAGTTGTTTAAGTTTGTTGAGGCTTGTATGAAAGAAGATGGCGTATACAGGTTGGTAGCTTCCTCGTCTAAAAAGAACCCTATAGGTAACTTCTTAAATAGAATGGGCTATAGTGAGATGGAAACAAAGTACGAGAAGGTTTTGTAGTATGGTTATATTCACTTCTATTGCTGCAACGGGCGCAGCCTTTGCCACAGGTACTATTGGGACTGCTCTAGGACTAGCTACCGTTACAAATAGTTTTGGCCTGTTTGCTATAGGTCTTGCCGTTAATGTAGTTACTTCTCTCGCTCTCACCGCCTTGGCCCCTAAGCCTAAACTACGTGGAGCCAACCGTGGTTACCAAGTAAACTCAAAAGGTGCAGCATTAGATCATCAGATCATATACGGTAAGATGAAAACTGGTGGTGCTATACTATACGATGAAGCCACAGGCACTAACAACAAGCACCTTCACAGGATCATTGCTGTCGCTGGACATGAGGTACAATCGTTTGAAGAGTTTTACATAGACGATGAACTTGTGACTGTTGACAGTGATGGTAATGTAACATCCCCTACTAAATATAACGATTTAATCAGAATACTTACTTACAACGGGAGCGCAGATCAACTAGCATCAACCGAACTTGTGGAAGAGTCTGATGGTAAATGGACAAGTGAACACAGGCTTCGTGGTATTGCGTATATGTATGTAAGACTGAAGTTTAACGCTGATGTTTTCCCTAATGGTGTACCTTCAATAACTGCCGTAGTAAAAGGTAAGAAAGTCTACAATCCTTCTAGTGGAGCAACAGATTGGTCTGACAACCCTGCGCTATGCCTACGTGACTACTTGACTTCAAGCTACGGACTTAGTGAAGCTGCTGCTAACATAGACGATGATTTAGTTACCAGTGCTGCTGCTGTATGTAACCAGACAAACACACTCGCTAGTACGACACGTTATACTTGTAATGGTGCTTTCACTACTGCACTTACACCATATGACCTTCTGTCTGATCTACTAACCTGCATGGGTGGGTCTCTGTGGTATGCTCAGGGTAAGTGGCGTATGAAACCTGCCTACTGGACAAACCCAGTGATGGACTTAACAGACGATGACTTACGCTCTGGGATAAACGTAAGTACACGACATTCTCGTCGTAACAACTTTAATACGGTAAAAGGTACTTTCCGTGGAGAAGAGAGCAACTGGCAAGTTACTGACTACCCAGAAGTTACTAACTCAGCTTTTCGTACCGCTGATAATAATCAAGAATCTGTTGCTGACGTAGACTTACCGTTCACTGACAACTCTATTGAGGCTAGGCGTATAGCTCTAATCAGCCTAGAGTCTAACAGACAACAGCTTACGATTAATGCAGCCTTTGGCCTGAGAACACTAGAGCTACAAGTTGGCGACAACGTAAGGATTACTAACACACGTTTTGGTTGGACTAACAAAGAGTTCCAAGTAATAGCTTGGTCGTTTGGCCTATCAGATGGACTAGACCTACAGATCAACATGACTTTACGTGAGACTGCTGAATCTGTGTTTGACGAAGTTAGTGATGGTATCGTCTACGAGAGAGACAACACTAATCTACTGTCGCCGTTTGATGTACCAGAGGTCGGTCTTGCCGTATCCGCTGAAGCTAAAGTCAGCAACCAGAAGGTATCAAACATTGCTGTTGCTAATGTAACATCAGGTAGGGCAGAGGCTATCGACTATGTTGAGGTTGAGTACAAACTTGCAAGTGAGACGGTTTTCTCTACATTTGGTCAAGGGCCACTTGGTGAGTTTAAGGTAAGAGACTTGCAAGTAGACTCCTATGACTTCAGAGCTAGAGCTATTAACACCTTTGGTATTAAAGGTCAGTTTACACTACTAGAGAACCAAGAGATTAACGCATTTATTGGCGATCCGTCAGACGTTGGTAGTCTACTAGCAGAGATTTCTGGTGGCACACTGTTTCTAACTTGGCCCCCTATTCCTGACTCTGACTTGAGCCATTACGAGATCAAACACAACTCCAACACAACGGGAGCTACTTGGGGCAACTCATCTACTGTCGTTGAGAAGGTCGCTAGACCATCTACCTCTGCATCTGTGCCAGCTAGATCAGGGACATTCTTAATTAGGGCTTACGACAAAGAGGGTAACTTTAGTGAGAATGTAACGACTGTTGTAATAGACCCCTCACAGATACCACAGCTAGGTCAAACAGATACACAAACAGAGAACCCAAATTTCACTGGCTCTAAAACAAATGTCATCAAGGTTGGCAGTGCAATAGAGATAGACAACACAAGCGCAGCAGAGCCAACTGGTGAATACTTCTTTAGTGCTTACATCGACACTAACTCTGTTCGTAACGCTAGAATAACAGGCGCACGAACATTCACTAGAAAGTTTGATGGTGGCACTTTGTTGTGGGATAACATCCCTCAGAATTGGGACACTTGGCCAGGAAACTGGGACACTTGGACAAACGAAACTGCTGAGTTTGGTGATGTATCGGTTATAGTGTATGTTTCAGCTACAAACGACGATCCCTCTGGTTCCCCTACATGGGGTTCTTATGAACTAGCAAATGGTGGTTTCGTAACGGGTCGTGCCTTTAGGTTTAAGGCTGTATTAAGCAGCGACAACAGTACATATACACCAACCGTTACAGCACTTAGTGTTGACGTAGAGTATTAATAGAAAGGGCTTAACATGAGCCAACACGATTTTGATATTGCAAACCAGACATCATCGAATGCAAGAGCCGACATCAATAATGCTTTAAAGGCTTTGGCTAGTACGTCGTCTGGAACTACAGCACCTAGCACCACATATGCGAATATGCTTTGGTATGACACATCTGCAAACATACTAAAGATGAGGGCTGAAGCTGATGATGCTTGGATCAACATAGGTTACGTAGACCAGAGTGCTGATGCCTTTAGAATACTAGATGACACACAGGTCGTTACTACTGCTGGAAGTCAGACAGGTCTACTAGGCGATCAAGCTACAGGTACGTGGCAAGCTGGTACGGGTACAACGGAGAGTTTAGTTAGTCCTGCAAAGATAAAGGCTGCTATTATCGCATTATATTCAGCAGCTTCTGGGCCTGACTTCACAACACAGGTAGCGTTTACCTCTTCTGTGACTTCTGCTGCACACGGATTAGGGGCAGTACCTTCACGCTGGGAAGTCAAGATTGTATGTACATCAACAGATTTGGGTTATGCTGTTGGGGATGTTATCTGTCTGACTTCACATAACGAAGGGGGTGGACTGCGTGGCAATACTGCGTCTGTCAACGCCACGAATATTCAAATAGCTGGTAACTCTGTCTTTATACAGACCAAAACAGCTGGTGGGGTTACAGCACTAACAAACACTAAGTGGGATGTTATTTTTGAATGTTGGAAATAAAGGATAAAACATGGCTTATAAATTAGGAACACGTAGTCTACAGAACTTATCAGGGGTAAACCCAGACATGGTTGCTGTAGTTAAAAAAGCAATAGAGATAACTGAAGTTGACTTCACAGTCATTGAAGGTATCCGTAATATCAATCGTCAGAGAGAGCTAGTAAAGGCTGGAAAGTCTACTACACTTAACTCCCGTCACCTTACGGGTCATGCTGTAGACATGGTTCCTTATCCTGTTGACTGGGAAGACATTGATCGTTTTGAATTGATGGCTGAGGCTATGAAAGAAGCGGCAGAAGAACTCGACATTCCTATCGTATGGGGTGGTGACTGGAAGAGTTTTTATGACGCTCCCCACTTTGAATTGGACAGAAAGAAATATCCATGACACCTGAGTGGTTAGACAAGTGGCGTATATGGCCCCGTCTGATTATCACTCTGTATGGCATAGCTTTCTACCAAACAACTAACTGGTTTATGAACCTTCCAGACCCTACTAACGCACAAGCTGGGTTTGTCTCAGTTATCGTTGGTGCTGGTGCTGGCTTCTTTGGGATATATGTCAATGGTAAGAGTAACATTAGCACTCCTGTCGATACTCCTTCTAAGTAATTGTAGTCAACTTAATCCTCTCGGTTTCCTATCGGGGGGAGGAACTAACGTAGCTGCAAACACTCAGATAGGTAAAACTAACACTCAGACAATCGGTACTACAAAGAACACTGAACAAAAGATAGTAGTAGAGACCTTAACTGGTGAGATTGAACAGTCTAACGATGACAATAAAGTTAGCACTAAATCGGTAGACAACTTAACAATCAACGAAATCCCACCTTGGGTCATCCTACTATTAGTTCTTGGTTGGATGCTGCCTACTCCTCAAGAGATGGGCAAAGGTCTTTTGAAAATAATAACGCTAGGAAGATACCGTGGAAAACCAAACTGAATGGCACTTATCTAAATCTGTCCCTCTAACCTTTGTCGTAGCTATCTTTATTCAGACTGTATCGTTGGTGTGGTATGTGTCCTCAATGGATAATGCTATCAAGAACAACGAGAAAGAACTGCTAAGGCAAGATGTACGTGTCAGTACACTAGAAGGTGTAGTGCAAGCTCAGGCTCTTACTCTAGCTCGTATAGATGAGAATATAAAGTCCATTAGGGTTATGATGGAGAGAGTAGCCTACAAAGACGAAGCTAGGTAATGGACCCCCTTAGCTGTATAGCAGCAGCCAGTACAGCATACACAGCCCTAAAGAAAGGCTTTGCTGTGGGCAAGGAGCTATCCTCAATGGGTTCCCAGTTGCAACAATGGTCAAAGGCTTTGAGTGATCTTGATTTTGTACACGAGAAGGCATCTAAGCCACCCATGTACAAGATGTTTTCTGACACACAATCTCAGGCACTAGAGGCTTGGTCAGCTAAACAACAGGCAACCCAGATGAGGGAAGAACTCCGTAGCCATATCTCTTTCGTTTACGGACCCTCAGCTTGGGATGAAATAGTACGCACTGAGGCTAGGATGCGTAAGGAACAACGAGAGTTAGTCTACAAGAAGCAAGAGTTTATCGACAACTGTATCAACTGGACAATAGGTATACTCTTGGCCTTGGCAGGTATAGCTGGACTAGCACTTGTATTTTATCTGGTGGGTAAACAACAAGGTAAGTGGTAGCTCACCCCATAAATAGATACAAAAAGACCCCCAAGGAGCAATCCAAGGGGGTTTTTCTTTGTCTAGGTTTCTTCGGGCCAACGATAGCATAAGTAGCCTTTTACTATGTATCCGTTAGACTCTACGAACTTGAACCCATCAGGCATTGTACTAAGGCATTCCTCTTCTGAATCTAGTACCTCTGGAAAAGCTACCGACACACAAGTTAGGTTAGCTGCACACGCAAGTATTATTGCTGAGAACATACTATGGGTCTCCTTCCATTTCCCCTATTAGCCTATCTAAGTACCATCGTGCTTTCTTTAGGTCTTCTACAGGCTTACCCTTGTACCTGTACCTGTGTAGATACTTCTTGGCGTTACCCTCTAAGTATCCCATGAACATCATGTGATCCATGTTGTCTTTCATGTAGTCAATACATTCGATCTTACCATCACCGTAGTGTGCAGGTTTGTTTACTACATCCTCTTCTACAACTTTAGGTCCACCAAAGTATCCACCCTCTTTTATCTCACCCCATTTTGCCATATAATTTTCCTCTTCGTTTGCTCTTACGTTAGCGTCCCTCATCCAAACATCTGTCATATACCTTCCTTTAGAAATGTCCTGACCCACATTGCTGTGATGTCGCTACGTATGATGTCGTCTATTCCAAATTCAATGATTGGTACAGGTAACATATGCTTCTTAGCTAGGTGAATAACCTTGGTCAAACCATCAGCTTCCTTTAGGTCAGACTGCTGCACATCACCATTAAGCACAATAGTAGTGTTCTCGCCTACTCTTGTCAACAACATCTTTAATTCGTGAGTGGTTATGTTCTGTGTCTCATCCACGATTATAAAGGCATTATCGAAGCTACGGCCCCGCATGAGAGCAAGAGGAGCCATTTCAATGTTCCCATTCTTGATTCCTGTATCGACCGTTCCTTTACCCAAGTGCTTCTCCAGAACATCCAGGACAGGCAAAGCCCAAGGCATAGTTTTCTCATTGAGGTCTCCTTTTAAGAATCCTAGCTCCTTACCTACGGCAACGTGAGGTCTTGTGATGACGATTTTATCGATTTGTTTCGTCGTGTAGAGGTCGGAAGCGTAAGTCGCCGTAACATACGTTTTACCAGTACCAGCAGGGCCAAGAATAAAGATTTGATTGCTTTCTTTAAGCGCACTTATTAGTTCCTTCTGTTTGTTGGTACGAGCATAGAGACCTGATGTCTTCTTACTACTCGCACCTTTATAGTTAGTCTTACGTCTGGACTTCCTTGGCTTGTCGGGAAAGTCGTCCATTAAATACTACCCTCAAGTTTTCCTGCCAGTTCTTTTAGTTCTGCACACCCACCTATGTGTGTACCATCTGACGAGAAGATTTGAGGGACAGTTTTATGACCTGCCTGTTTAAGTAAAGTCAGAACCCACTTAGAACTAGAGGTCTCTATGTTGTACTCTGTGTAGCTTTGTCCCATTCCTTTCAATAGGACTTTAGCTGTATCACAAAAGTTACATTGATTACGAGTTATTATAGTATACATAGATACACCTTAAGTTAAGTCTACAATCTCACAGCTATCCCCAGAACAAGCTAGTGTCTGACTACCTGCTGTGTTGTCCTCTTGCTCGTACTCTGACAACTTAGTCCAGTCAATATTCTTAGGCATCTGATCTAAAAGTATATGATAATCAGTAGGTAAACATTCTTGATAAGGAGCCTGTTGATACGTGTGTTCGTTGTACGGCAAGAACGACACACCAGACATCTCATCGAAGTGCTTATACACAAATGCACCTACCTCAAACCATTCGTCTTTCTTGACGTTAATTGTCACGGATGGCTTGTGTTCACACCATGATCGTTGGTACGCCATCCACATCTCAAGCTGGTCAATAGCAGACATATCCTCTGTAGTAACTGCACCTTTAGGAGCTTGCATAGGGAAGCTGAATACTGTCGTAGCATCAGGCTTCATTACGTCAGGTTCATTAGGGATACCTTGATCCACCATGAATTGTGTCAGTGGATCTTTGTTATCTCCACGTACAGTACGGATGTAGTATTTAGAGTGTCGAGCGTGTATCCCACTACTGCTGTCTACTAACTGTGAAACTGTTCCTGATGGCTTGACGCAAGTGATTGCAGTAGAGACAGGAATGTTAAGACGTTTAGACCAATCAGCGTTAGTATCCACGGCTATTTGCTTGAGATGAGTAAGGGTCTTATCTAGTCCTTTATTACTTGTCGTCATTAGTGGGTTGTCCATGATCCCTGTTAGTGAGACACCTAGTAGACGTTCCTCTTCTGTGTTGTTCTGCCATACCTTACGCAAGTACGGAAACTTGGTGTAGGACGACTGGATCGTACCCAAGATGGTAGCTAGGCGTACCTTCTTCTCAAGTGTCTCTAAAGTGTCTGTAGCACGTACTACGCACTCCGTTAGGTTGCAAAACTGGTATCCGCGTAAAATTATTTCCGAACATGGATTCGTGCCGAACTCGTAGTCAGGATCACGACGACCATTCTTAGCTGCCTGTGTCTTAGAAGCCTCACGGTTAAAGATACCACGTTCACCAGAGCCACTTTCCACTAGAGACATCCACTCTCGCATGAAAGACACTGCATCAGGCTTCTCGGTGTAGCTTACAGAGTTGTTAGCTAAAGCACGTTGAGGATCGTTCTCCCACCATGACCCACTCTTAGCATGACGCATACGGTCATCACTTAGGTTAGACAGGGATATCATAGCAGAACGACGTACACCACCTACAACAACTACCTCACCAATCTTACACATGATATCGTGACACTCAATAGAAGATAGCTTACGTCCCTTAGCATTAGTAAAGGTACGAATAACAAAGTTAAACAAGTCAACCAATGGTGCAGGGCCACTAGCACGACCACCAAAGGTCTTCAGTTTAGCACCTGCTGGTCGTACTTTAGATACATCCCACTTTGGTATTTCCCCACTGTATAACAGAGCAATTACCTGACGTAGTGCTTTTGCCCAACCCTCTTTGCTATCCTTAACAAGAACCGTTGTACCACTATTAAACATATCTTCTGGTATTTCTGGTAGCTTAGACACGTACTGACGCTCTACAGAGAACCCTACACCTGTACCACACAACAAGATGAACATAGCCTCGTCAAAAGATTTAGGATCATCTACGGGCAAATAAGAACAGTTGTAGCCAGCAGTATTGTCACGGGAGAGTGCTGGCCCAGCGGTCATCAAGGCTCTCATGGATGGCATGACCTCAAGATTAAGGATAGCTTCCTCAATAGAACGGATGTATGTGTCATCACCAGCAATAGGCTTTACAACATTGTCCATGTAGCGACCTACTGTCTCTGCCCAATTCTCTCGGCGACCCTCTTCGTCTAGCCAACGTGCATACCGTGAGGTTGCAATGAAAGTCTGATAGTCTGTTGGTAGTAGATTACTCATGTGTTTTACCTCGTTCTTGCTTATCTTCTTCTAGCCAGACCATACGGTCGATATCGCCCCGTGACAATCCTATGTCCTTTAACTCAGCGTCTGTCAGTTTATTAAGTGTTTTGATTGCTGCCCTATGTTCTGACCACATAATACAGTACCTCATAAACCGTACAAATATATTGTTGACCCACCTAGTCTTCATCTGTTGTCTCCCGATCCTTTAATTACATTCCTATTTTTACGGTTTGTTAACTTATCTATGTTCATATTAGCTATCTCTTTAAGTGAGTAACCGATATCATTAGCTGTGTTAGACAGATACCAGAGGACATCTCCTAATTCTTTTGCTAACTCATAGTTACTAAAAACACCATCTCTAATTTGTTTCTTGACCTTTTCTGCCACTTCCCCTGCTTCCCCACATAAGCCTAGAGTGGGATACAGAACCTTGTGAGTAGGTGGGTACACAGCAAAGGATACCGCTTTCTTCTGGTAGTCATTCAAGTCATTTACAGGCTTGTCTTGTTGAACTTCCCACGCATCTATATCGTCTTGACTAATCATTATCATATGTTCCTTCCATAGAACTGTGTCTGTGTTTTGTTGTAAGCATCAAATAGATACCAAGCGCAGTTGTCTTTGCCTACACCCTTGCTACCTTCGATCCACTTGACCCTACCTACACTTACTACCTTAGTACAGTAGGTCATGTAAAGGGCTGATTGCTTAGTGTGCATCCAGTCTGCATCAAAGAGTAACCATGTGGGACACCTCTGCATCCAGTGTTCCATGAAGGGGTGCAAGAACTTCCTGTCCCAAGGTGGGTTGGTAATACAGAAGTCAACGACATTATACCCACCTAAATCAAGAGAAAGCCCATCGTGTAGTACAACCCGTGGGTCTCTTGGGTCAATATCACAGGCATACAAGCATTCCCCATGACCTTCCGTAAGATAACTAATATGATCTATTAGGCGTCCATCTCCAGCACAAGGCTCTACGTAGTCAAACGTGTAAGGCAAGTGTGAAATCAAAGGCTCAACAGCAGGTAGTGGTGTATAGTAAGCATCCCTTTCTCGCCTTACGTAGTCCGACCTTTTTCCCAAAGTGTTCCCCCTTTCGTTTCACCACGTAGTGCAGCTTCAACCTCATTTCCCATATGTCCGTCGTAGTGTCTCAAGACTAACAAACTGAGGTTCGTAGAGTCCATCACAAATATTTCTTTTGATGAGAACGCCTTTGAACCATTCCTTGTTTGATTGACCAGCCCAACCTTCTTCAGCACCCTTGTAACAACCGATAACGGCCCCAATAGCACCGTTGCTGCCAACATCGTCCTTAAAATAAAGGTCACGTTTATGACTGTGACCAACAGTGCAAGAGCGATAGCGCTTTTGTAGTAACCCATAAGCATGATGAACACCACTAATGGCACGACCAAAATTGCCAGCCCCCACATAATGAGCGTAGTCAACACCATCGTAATTATGAATGGTGGGGGCGCTATTAGTGTATTCGTGGTACTCGTCGAACCAATGGTCTGTTTGTAGGTGCTTGAACGAAACCCCATACCTCTCCCCTTCTACCCTTGGGTCGTGCTTAACAGCAGTCTTAATTCTATTCTCATGGTTCCCCTCAAAGCCAACCCAAAACGGTCGTTTATATTTTCGTACACTAGGCTTTTCCCTCAGACGACTCATTGCCTCGTTGTAGTGTTCGATGTCATCCTGGTAGGACTGACTTACTATAGCTTCTGGGTAACGAGTGTCGTAAGAGTTTAACGACCGCATATCCGCACCATCACCTAAGTCTATAACATAGTCAGGTCTAACGTCGTATATCAACTCTCCTAACCAATCGAACCTTTCGTTGCTTACGTCTGGGTCTGTGTGACCACAACTAAAGACTACCGCTGTACTACCTAACGTCATTCTAACCACTCCTTCGGGATGAGTTTGTCTGCGTACTGGAATCCATTTTTCTCACACCACATGGCATAAGTTGTCTTGGAACCTTTGCTTATCTTTGCCCTACTATTACTAAAGACAAAGCGTATGTCTAAGCTAGGGTATTGCTTCTGTACTAATAAGTGTTTCTTTCTATCTGCTGCAACAAACCTTCCTTTGCTTTCTATGATAATCCCGTTGGGAAGTTCAAAGTCAGGTGTGTAAGTTCTAATCTCGTTTACCTCATACTTGATCTTAAACTGCTCATACTTAAACGGCACTGACAAGTCTGTAAGTTGTTCAGATATTCGATCCTCTAGTCCTGATCTATATCCGTACTTGCGACCTCTTTCGGCGGTTCCCATAACTCGTCTTCCAACCGTCTTAACCAAAGCAATCTCCCATTCTCAATTATGCGGTCAATGTTTCCATCGTAAGCCTTAAGAACGGCTTGCCACAAGTCTTCCTCAGTCTTACAGTCACTCAAGATTTTCTCCGCTTTCTTAGGGCCAATACCACGTAGACCAACAATGTTATCTGCACGGTCTCCTGTTAGTATTTGAGTGTAAAAGAACCGTGTTCCCTCGTAAGGACTTACCTTCTCCCACGTACCTCTACCAAAGTTAAAGTGCCAACAAGGTAGCTGAAGCATATCTTTGTCTATAGAGGCCACTACACAGTTGTAGTCTAGTGCAGCAGCCCCCTTAGCAATAAGATCATCAGCTTCTTCGTTGTCGCTAACAATAGCCCCGTACTTAACCTCTAGGTGGTCACGAGTATCACCAAGGTGGACAGGCTTTTCTGCTGAAGACCTGTTTCCCTTGTAGGGATAAGACTTAGCAATATCGAACCTAAAGTTGGTCTTGCCTGTTAGGTATACTTGGTACTCACTCTCTGTTGGAAAGGGAAGGTCTAGGGTCTCATCTAAGATGTAGTCTACAAGCTCCTCTACCTTATACCTAGCGTCACTTGAAAGCAGGTCTTGAGTGGCAAAGGCTGCACGATATGCTATGATGTCTCCATCAATTAAAACTTTGCCTCTGTCCATTAGAACGTGCCAAACGTGACTGAACCATCGTCTAATTCAAAACCTACGTTAACGACATAGCTGTATCCGATACTACGGGCAAAGTCTGTGAGTTGTTGAGCGAAAGTTTGAAGGTCGTCTACATCCTCTCGTTGGGACGTAAACATACCCTCAAAACCATCTTCGTCTTTGTTAGCATAAGCTGTGATCTCAATACGCATTGTATTATCCTACCATAAAGATTTCATCGTCTGCTGACGAAATTTCTTCCCACGCTACATGGTCTGTAACCGCAATAGCAATTAATCGAACACCAGCACCCTTAGAGTAGGTCTCAAACTGCACCTTAGCTTTAGTACCGTTACCTAGTGTTCCATCTCCATCAAAAGACCAGAGAGACTTATTCTCAAGTCCGTTTGTTATGTTGACAACTACTGGTGCGCCACCGAAGTCTACCTCAGTCGGGTTACCCCTCTTGTCCGTAAATGTCATAACGTGATCATGCATACGTGTCAGTTTGACATACTTACCGATACCAAAGCTACTACCTTCTTTGATACGATCATTACCCATAGGCTTTGGGTCTAGCCCACCTTCAAGTAATTCTGTGATCTGGCCTTCGTCAGTAAAGTATGCGTTTGTCACATACTGACCGTTATGTTTGGCTGCTTTCTTGGCTGCATTATTTTGGTCGCCACCCATATCACGGTTCTCTTCAAACACTTTTGCGTACTCAAGAACCATATCCATTGTGTGTTTAGCCATAGTCGGGTTTCCTCTTGTTTAAGCTGTAGGGTTTACAGCACTATGTTGGTAATATACTATAGGGACATTTTTTGAGATTTGTAACACTAATTCGTACATTTATTTTACTTTTTTTAATGTATGTCTGCATACGTGTTACCAAATTGAACATCTGTCCCTAATGGTACGTTCAAGTTTATCTCATGGTTCACGTTGTTAATGCTCATCTGCATTATATTCTCTGCCTTATCTTCATCTCCTTCTTTTGTTAAAACTATGATCTCATCGTGGAACTGACCTATGGTCTCCAGACCCATACCACGACACTCCTTAACCCAACTGTCAAAGCAGTATACACCTGTGCCTTGGTTGAGTGTACTGAACCGATCCTTATCACTACGTAGGCTATACCAGAATCCAGACACAGGGTTCTTGAGCCACATAGAACCAAATAGCTCCCGTGTACGTAGTGTGCTTGCCACCTTCTCAATAGCCCAGTTACGTGACCAGAACGCTTCTAGTAGGGTCTTAGCCTCACGTTGGGTCATACCTGTCTCACGGGCCAGCTTAGGCGCTCCTACACCATACGTAGCACTGTAGTTCACCACCTTGTAATTCTTACGTAGTGCTTTCAGTGACCTTTCTCCTGAGTTGTGCTTGTCGATGTCATCTTGTGAGATAACACCAGCGTGTAGAGCTAAGTCTAAGTGTGGGTCAAAACCTTCTTTACTCATCTGTTCTACGTACTCAGGGTCTAGTGGCTTCATGTAGTGTCGCTTAGTTGTATCCTCTAGGCTGGTCATGTCAGCACCAGCTAACACATAGCCATCAGGACACGTTAGGCAACCACGGATAACATCACCGTATGGCTTGTCTACGCTAGGTAGGTTTACCAGTGGGCGAAAGTGTTTGAAGCGAAAGGTATTAGTGAGACCAGCTACACTAGCTTCTAGCCATCCGTCCTTGTGACACTCTAGGAAACTTTTAAGAATACCAGCACGGTGAGTAAGAACTGTGAGACCATCCAGAAGATCAACAGACGGGTCAACCTCTGCAAGCTCTCTGACACTTTGACATAACTCTCCATTTTTTCGTACCTGTTCAATCTGTCGTTCATCACCTGTCACCTTATCTCTTAGGAATTTATATGTACGAGGCTTCCACCCCAGTGAATATAACCAGTCTTTTACTTGGTCGTTGCTGTTAGGGTTTCCCCTCTCTTCTCCTGTCTTAACGACAAAAGATTGAGTTGTAACGGGCTGCATATACTCTTTACAGAGTGCTACCCATTTCTCCCCATGTGACGATAGATCACCGTCCTTCTTGTGCATAACCTTTGGCTGGTTAGCTACACGGGTGAGTGTCTTCTTTGGCATGGCCTCTGCTAGTTGGTCTACCTTCTCTATCTTTAGTGCCATGATTTCGTCGTAGGCTACCTGTGCCTTGTCTACGTCTAATTTCCATCGTAGGGTCTCTTGTTCTTTTGCACAGTCTAGCTTGAATGTAAGATAGTCGATCAGACGATCCTTCTCAGTTGAGTCTTGGTACAGCTTGTTGAGCTTAAGGTCTAAGTCACGCCATAGACGCACGTTGATCTTAACGTCCTCATCACACCTGTGAGCGTACTCTTCTGGTGTCAGGCTGTCCCAGTCCTTAATGACAGGCTTAGGCACTCCATAGTCCTCTCCGTAGCCCTCAAGCCCATGCTTCATACGGTCATGGTGTAGATACCAAGATAACGCTAGAGTGTCGATCAGACGAGCCTTTACCTCAATGCCTAGCACCTTTTCCACCGCTGGTATATCAAAGCGAACATGATTGTGACCTACAAGTGCCTTGCGTGTAGTAAAGAACTCACGCATTTCATCGTAGTCATGCGTATGATGTACCGTCTTACCATCATCTGAATAAGACAAGACATGAATCTTGGTCAACTCATCTAATAGACCGTCTGTTTCAATGTCATATACTGTTGTCATTCATACCTCCAAGTAAACTTCCGCATTTTCCTCTACATACCACAAAGGTAGTATTGTTGTTAAGTCACCACGACCCTCTCGACCATAAAGACCGAACTCGCCACGATAATACTTAGTACACCGCTCTCTCAAATCATCTATGATACTTTCTGGTCTAATTAAGTAAAAGGCATTTTCACCCCTAACTGCAATAAGTCGATCAATACCGTTTGGTACGCCCCAACCTTTCTTTGGTTTCCATTCGGGGGGGCGATTGACAGTCTTTAGTTCCCACCAGATTGTATGGTCTATGTCTCCACCTCTGAACATCCTCTTAGCTGCCTTAACGTCAATTCGACCAAACTCTTTATCCAACACATCCCAGTGTTCGTGGATGTCCTCATCTCGTGTTGATTTGCGTATGAAGTTTGAACCTCTGAGAGAAATAAAGTGTCTCTCTGCGTCAGTACCTTCCGTAACGGACTTTTGATTTCTTTGTGTCATATCACCTCGCTTAGTATGAATGTGTCTGTGTTAAATCGCATCATCCCTGCATTACCTTCTTCTGAACAGGGACGGTTCTTTTCTATGGACAGGTACGTTGTGTTACGCTCCTGTAGGTCTGTAGTTTCTTTATCACGTTTAAGGTCAATGATAACCGAAGCACGTTGTCCGATCATACGACAGTATTTCATCTGACCATCATCATTAGTATGAGCAATGGTCACGATACCTACGTTCAACTCAGCAGACAGTTTGGATAGACGTACTGACAGGTCAGCTAACATCTGTTCCTTACTCTCATCAGATGATCCTACAAGCACATCTTGGATAGGCTCAAAGAATACAAACTTAACACCACAGGCTACAGCAAAGTAACGTATCTGGTCGATCAGATCGTCAGCACCCTGACCATCACTTAAGTAAAACTGGTAGAAGTTTTCGTCGGCGGTTAGCCTACCGATAGCTTGTACTACCTGATCTTCTGCACCCTTCTCTTCGATCAAGTCCCTACGTGTTAGGTTATCCCCACATTCGTATGACACAAGACCAAGCAGGGATCGTAGCTTAGTCTCTTCCAAGTGCCATGCTGCGATAGGAACCTTACGCTGTAGCATATTGTACTCAAGGTAACGCATGATCTCGGTCTTGCCGATACCTGTAGGTGCTTTAATCACTGTGAAGTGACCCTGCATGAGACCAAGTATTTTATCGTCTAATGCCTGTATACCCGTTGGTATATACTGGTGCTCAGGTGTATCCTTGTACAACGACAAGAAGTCCTGTGTGCTGTTCATCACGTTCTCAGGTGTGAACTTACGTGCGTTCCACCATGCACCTTTGAAGTCAGCAGCCTTACCAGCCTGTAGGAACTCATTGGCATCCTTGTAGGGTCTGTGGTCAACACGGTAGACCTTGTTAGGGAACAGCTTGGACACACGATCAGCAAGAGCATTACCAGCTTCATCATTGTCAACTGACAGGATAATCTTCTCAAAACTGTTGAGCCAGTCAGCACAGTTCTCCCATAGCTTCTTAGACGGTGTAGCAGACGGTAGAGATACCACAGGGTTAGTGTAGCCACTCTTGAGCATCTGAGCCACAGATAGGGCGTCTAGTTCACCTTCTGTGATCGTTACCATCTTAGAGCTACCAGCAGTAAACAGATTCATACCGAAGAGTTCATCACCTTTGAAACCTGCCTTAGCGTAGAAACCTTTCTCCGACAGTTTACGAACCTTAATTCCACCGCTGGGGTATACGTACTCTTGACGGTCATCCCAAGTCAGTACGCCGAAGTCTTCCATCGTTTTAGTGTTGATGCCACGCATATTGACATACTCACCGTTTGATACATCTTCGATCAGTTTTGGTGTAAACGACATATAATCGTCCCTTTCTTTTGTTGGGTATTTATCCTTCGCCCACTCATACATATTTCCATTGGACGGGTAGCTTCTGTTACAGGCGTGACACTTGCCGTAGCCCTCAGTGTTGTAACTGAAGGCATCGGAAGAGCCACACGATTGATATGGGCATGGTTGGTGTCCGTGTTCAGCCATATTATAACGACCTTCCTTGTACTTAAGTTATACATAAGTATTTAACTGATCTAGTTTAAATACTAAAGTTAATACTTATGTAATCCCTACACTTGCTTATAGGGACATTTCTAATATTTAGTAACATCACGAATTGTTACAATAACTCCTTTCCTAACTTCTTTAACGCAGCTTTTTCGTGCCTAGATACCCACATCTTGTTAGTACCAAGCATTATACCTACCTCATATTGTGTTAGGTCTTGATAGTACCTAAGCTGGATTATGTACAATTCAGTTGCAGATAGTGTCTCAGATGCAACACTTCTTATGTGGTCTGCTTGTTCCTTTCTCTCGTATTCCACAACATGATCCTTATCTGACATGCCGTAGTCTTCGTCGTAGGATACATCATAGGTTGTCAGGACAGCCCTCAGCCACCCATAGCCATCCTCAGACATATCCCCTGAGTTATTATCCTCTGGGTTATACACAAGCCTACGTGATCTACTGTGCTTAGGGATGGACACAGGCTTTATATCGAGGTTTATATAGTCGTGCATACGCCTTTTAGCCTCACGGTAGAGCTTCGCTGGATGGACATTAGGTTCTTCCCCAAGTATCTCGTAGCACTTTAGGATACCTTCCATCTTCATATCCTCTCTGTGTCCTTTGTTGTTGTACTTGTAGGCCAACCTATCACACATCTTTACAATCTCTTTTTCATTCATGCTCAGGTTCCTGTGATAGTTCTTCCTGTCGCAACCTAATAATGTGGATCACATCCTCTGTTGTTACCCGTGGGCATTTCAACATCTCTCGTATGATATCCTGGATTGTAGCCTTATTATTCTCCATTGAAACGACCCCCTGTCAGTCTGTGAAATATTACCAGTACAGCTTCCCAAGGCCAAAAGAACACAAACAATGTTGCACCATTTCGTTCGTCGTCGTCTATTCCCTCGGCGGTATCCACAGCGTCCATCATCAAGATCAACGCCAATAGATAAGTCACTGATGCACCCCATATGAATCCCATCATCCTTCCCCCTGTACCATCAGTGCTTCCCACGACACAGGGAATAAAGGCTCTATAATCTCGTATACTTGCATAGCTACCTCTCTTGTTTCTTGTTGTGCGTCAGACTTTAGACGTAGCCTACACATATCAGCAAATGCATCCAGTGAGCCTGACCAGTACCACTCAGTCATCATTGATTGTGGAAGTACCATACGTGCTTGCTCTGGTGCTACGCCAATCTCAAGTAGATCATTGTAGGCTTTTAGACATGCCCAGTTTGCATCTCCCCAATCACCTACATCTACTATACCCTCGGAACCCTGCTTCTTATCAGCACTACGCCCACGCCACCCATCAGGTATATAAAACTCTGGTTCATTATCTACATACCTACGACTTATCTCATTCCAACGTAGGAACTTGTGCTTAACTAGCTGCCTAGCTACGAACCCTGGACTCTTGACATGAACAGAAATAAAACAATGTCCGAATGGACTGATATGACTGTGATCTGCCAGATAGCGTATTAGTTTAGCATCCTTCTCTTTCAACTGAGGTGGCCCAAAAGGATCAGACATATCCATCTCAGATTTCTTGCCGAATGATACCCTAGCTGCATTAACTACTGAGAGATCATTACCCATGTGACCAATGTATGTCGTCTTAATTTGCATCTATCTTTACTCCAATACACTCTATCGTTTCAGTTTTATCGTTTACCATCACACTAGCATCCCTCAATGCTGTTTGACAAAAAGTCTTATTTTCATGTGTACTCAGATGGTGATACCTAACACCTTGCTCTGGTACTACTTGGAACCATATCAGTAGAAATATCATCATTAGAAGGGAACCTCTCCATTTTCATTTCGGGGGTCATCGTAAAAACCTTTGGTCATACGACGACAGTGATCTGTTAGTGCTTGTGACATACTCTCTAGTACCTGTAATTCCGTTGGTGGTAACAAACCCAGTTCAATCAGGTGTCTTTCCATTGATGGGGTCATGTGCCTCTCCTTACTTGTATGGTGTTTGATTAGTATAAAAGTAATGATTACCAACCCTACCGTCAAGAAGAAACTGCTTGGTCCAATAGGGTTTTACTCCTGTGCTATGGTAATGCGTACTGGTAATGTTTAACCCATTCCCTTGTAGGGCTTCCTCAGCTACCTGCATGGCTGTCTCACGAGCTTCTACCTCGTACATCTTCTCAGGTTTTCCATCGTGGGTGAACGAGAACTGCTTAGGTTCCCACACGACCCCACAGATGGTATCAGGGTATCGTGGGTCTTCCACTCGGTTGAGTACTACAGAGGCTACTGCCCTCTGACCCGTGAGATTCTCCCCACGGGCTTCAAAGTAAATGGCAGTAGCCAGACATAAGAGTGCAGTAGACATTACTTAATTTCCACTACACGGTCAGCGTAAAATGATTTCCAACGCTGGCTCGACAGTTCGTACACAGGAACCTGTCCACGCGCCTTCATAGCCTCACCTTGTGCTACACCACGATCAGACCCTACGATCTTAGACGATGGTTTGAACAGGCCATTGATAGTACGGATGCTACCGTCTGCCTTGATGAACGACACTGTACTGATCTTGGTAGACTTAGCTGCGATTGCTTCGTACACAGCTTCTTTGGTCATTGTGTTAGTCATTTTATGTTCCTTTTGTTTCAAGTGTTTATCTATGATTCGTAGACTAAACTACATTCTACAGTTCTTCAACTACTAATTTAGTTCGCTCAGGTTTAAATTTGCTCATGTATGTCTTTGCCTCATCCTCAAATCTGAACGTCAGATAGGCAAACAGGAACCCTGTGTCATCTATCATATTTACTCGGTACATTCGTCTGTATCCTTTTTCAATGGTGATCCAGTCCATCAATGCTCAGTGCATTTTTATTTTGACGTTTGTATATAGGGTTTGGTGATCCAGTCCAGGACTTGATTGAGAACCAATCGTAGTTGTGCCATGTGTTTCCTATGTAATCAAACGCAGCCCAATACTCACAGGCTGTTCTCGACATCTCATCCCACTCCCATACGCACGGTATGTCTGAGATGCGGAATGAGTGAACCACTCCTGATGCAAACATCATCTCAACGTCAGCCGATACTAATAAATATGTTTTTCTTATTTCCATTGTAGGGGTCTCCTCTTATCTATGCAGACATATCTCTAGCAAACGAACGGCCTTCTTCCACCCATTTATCAAACGACATATGATTAAGTTGATGGACGTTAACGCTATGCTGCGCCCAGTCTGCCCACTCTGGTCTATCCTCACCGTCAAAATCTGGATGCGTGTCATACGTGAACAAAAAGTAATTACCACCACTGGTGAGAATCTTTTCAAGTGCCATGTGTTCGCAATCAATCTTTTTCAGTATCTGCGAAATGGTAATGCGCTTTTTCTTAGCTTTTACCTTTGTGCTAAATACATCAGGGTCAAAATCGTAAACTATATTTTCCATTGTAGGCGTCTCCTTCTATTAGTGGATTTGATTGTGTATGCATTCGTAAAGAAATGAGCTATCTTCAGTCAAGTCCTCAAGCTCCGCTTCAGTGGCTTCCACACCATCTATCAAAGCAGACTCGATGTAAGCATCACAAAACTTAGGATAGTCACTCATATCGATACCACCCACTTTGACCTCAGTTATACTATTTTTAAACAGTTTCAGTCTCATTTTCTTATCCTTTCGGTTACTAGAATCACCCTAGCATTTTCCACTGGTGGGGTCAAGCTCTATCTTAATTTCCACTGTAGGGGGGTCTTAATTTCCACTGTAGGGGGGTCTTAATTTCCACTGTAGGGGGGTCTTAATTTCCACTGTGGGGGGTAGGGGAACAGAAGGGGAACAAAGAACAGAAGGGGAACAAAGAACAGAAGGGGAACAAAGAACAGAACGGGAACGACATTTTTGCCACACTTGACAAAACATATTTGCAACAGTGTGACAATCTTGCAACTGATTCGGTAAAAAATACTTTTGTGCTTGACCTATCACAGAATCTGTGAGTGTAACATTATTACAACTGATTCGATAAAATAGTTTTGGCACAGTTGACTCCGTTGCGAATCTGTGAATGCGACAAGGTGTTACATTGTTACAGTGATTCGTTCATTGCGTTGATTCGGTTCTAAGACAAAATGTTATGTGACTGTCAAGTCATACCTGCCATGCGTCTAATGCATAGCTATGTTTTGATTCGGCATCACCCATTTTTACCAGAACGAATCAGGGTTTGTCAAGCATTATTTTGTTCATCTTTTGTTTACGGTTTGTTCTCTTTTGTTCTTTGTTTATGGTTTGTTCTGACTTTGTTCTAAAATAGTAGAACGTAAAAAGAACAAATGCGAAACTTGGTTTTCTATAGGCTAACATACCCGACAACTAGAGTCGGCGTTCTAAGGCCAAAATAGAGGCTCTCAGGTATAATTCACGTTTTGTTTACGTTTTGTTCTCTTTTGTTCTATGTGACATTTTTATCACAGTTGACTTCCTAAGCGAATCACCCCATAGTGATAATTAGAGAAACACACAAAGGTTTAAGATAATGCAAATTAAAAACATTAATGAAAAGGTGCAAGCAATTGAAGCTGCACATAATGCTTTCTCTACCATTGAAAGTGTAAGGCCTAATGCAATTCCCTATTCAACTAAAGTTGCTTTAGCGGAATTGAGATTAGATTTATTAAACATCTTAGTAGAATCAAAGGTTTAAGAAAATGAAAACTAAGTTAAAGACTTATTTGGCGCACTTGGATAATAAATGCGGCCTTGGTGAAAATCGTTATGTATTGATTGACGCAAAGAGTCTGGTTTCTGCAACAGAACAAGTTATGCGATTATATCCTATTAAAAAAAGTGGTTGTAAAATACCAGCTTTTGGCTCAATAGTGGAAGTCGATAAAACATGGGTTATTTAATGAAACACGGCTATGAAATGCAATATTGGACTAAAGTTACCAATGTAAAACTGTTAGAAAAGTTTAAGTGTGCCTATGTTTTGTCGCGCGGTTTTGAGATAGAGTTTCTTGAACACCCTACGCAAGGTGATCACGCTTGTGTTTACGCAAGAGTCGGATGTGATGTTTATAACACTCATGATCACGATATTCCACAAAAGGATTAAGTAATGAAAGAACAAATTTTAGATTTTGTAAGGGATCATTGGCAACACTTCGGAGCCTATCCAATGGAAGTAGAAACCGATGATGAAATACTAACTTGGGATCAATACTGGTATTATATAACTGAGGAGGAATTATGAAAAACGTTTTAATAGGTTTAGCAATGGGCGCGACAATATCTCTTGCGCTATTTGGTGCAATAATTTTACCGACGGTTTGGCTTGTGACGCTTGCAATGCCAATGCTATTTGGTGCGGTGTTGGCAATTTTTTGGCTTGGGGAGTCAATCTGATGGAATTGTACAGCTTTATATTAACGGTTTACGATTTATCTTTTGTAATAGACCACGGACTCACAATTGACGACTGCAAGGTATTATTTGAGCAATGGAGTCCCACGCTTCAAAATGATAATGCAAGTGTAATCTGTGAAAAGGAGTCACTATAATGCTTACTCAAGAACAACTATTAAATCTTAAATACTACGCGCGTGAATTGTCAGACTCCGCGACCATTGCGTACTGGGCAACAGATAAATCAAATACGGATTACCACGTTAAAAACGTAATACGTGACTTAGAAAAGCTAGTTGAATTGTACAAGGAGTCAAAATAATGGCTAATAAATCTTATATTATATATGATGGACCGTCGCAGATTGACGGAATGCCAATTGTAGCAATTGCACAAGTTAAAACTGGTAATCGCAAGACTGGTGATATGGTGCAAACGTGGATTCTGCGCAGCGATATCGACCCTATAACGGCGAGTCGGATTGGCGCGGATTCCTCAATTTGTGGCGATTGTATGCACAAAGGTAAACCTTCAAACAAGGCCACGGGTTGGGCAAAGGATAGAACGTGCTACGTGAATCTTTTGTTTGCCCCCAATGGTGTTTTTAAGGCATATAATCGTGGCGCATATGAGGTCGCACAAGGCCACGACGCTATCCGCGCTATAGGACTCTTGCGTGGTGTTCGTTTGGGTTCGTATGGTGATCCGTGCGCCGTTCCAAATTACATATGGGACTCGCTTATCAGTGGGGCCGATTATGTCACAGCTTATACCCATGGGGCAATCAACCCTATGCCTCAAACCATTATGACAAGCGCGGACAATGCAGCACAAGCGCAAGATGCATGGTCACGAAATGAGCGCACGTTTCGGGTTGTTAGTGACCTTGCGCAGATTATCAAAGGTAAAGAGATATTGTGTCCTGCTAGTGATGAAGCGGGCAATCGTGCAACCTGCGCATCCTGCAAACTGTGCGGCGGTAATAGCGTTAAAGCTAAAAGTGTAGCAATCGTGGCGCATGGTGCAAGCAAACGTAAAGCAAAACAAATGATAAAGGAGTCAGTATAATGAAACGACAAATGGAATATAAAGAACATGGTGCAGGATGCGGGCTTCAACGTAAATGGGATATCGACGATGTTATATCTGAATATGACCAGAACTGGGATATTACCTTACAGGAATTAGCTAGATGTTCTGGCTGGACTGTTAAAGAATTAAAAAAGTTATTAATGGGAAGATAAGATAATGAAATATAAAGGTTGGAAAAATAAGGAAACTTGGCTTGTCAAACGGTGGTATATGAACCATATGCCTAACTACTTTGCAGATGCAGGAGAATACCACGTTG
>Ga0208666_1000285_pt1 | contig 25298 bp, 26 predicted proteins | sample 5B_taG_FD_184078 | JGI IMG/M metagenome (GOLD analysis project Ga0208666, IMG submission 184078) | Marine viral communities from the Subarctic Pacific Ocean - 5B_ETSP_OMZ_AT15132_CsCl metaG (SPAdes) (version 2) | ecosystem: Environmental > Aquatic > Marine > Oceanic | place: Pacific Ocean...
AAAGTCTCTAGTAAGAGATTTGTTACTTTCGTATGTCTTCTATTTATGTTAATAGGATACACAGCTAATCTATTCTGGGATTTTACTATCGAGGAAAACTTATTTCAATCACTACAGTGGATTGTAATGGCAGGACTTGGGTTTACAGCTGCTGAGAATTTTTCACCTAAGGGTGAGGAACCACCAGTAGAAGAACCAGAACCAACTAGAACAACAGTGACTCACGAATATTATGATGATGAAGAAGACTACTAAAAAAACAAAAACCACTCTATTGAGTGGTTTTTTTATTTAATATGATTTTTATTTAACAGTCACAACAGGTACAGTCACAACTTTTTTCACATTTACATTTTTCACAATTACATTTCATAATATTTACTTTTTTAAATTTTATACCTTATTGTCTAAAATACTCACAACATTTACATAGTGGATTTCTTGGGTCTTTTTTACATCTTTTACAGATATCTTTTTGTTCGTCATAACCTAAAATCATAAATTCTTCCTCACACCTTTCTCTTGGGTCAATCGGGTCTGGTCCTGTAGTACATGGTTTACTAACAAACGATACTACTGTAGGGTTAGTTGAGACAAATACCGAATCTACTGTTCCGTGCATATTTGGTTGTCCAGCAGATACTTCTTTTCCAATATCATTTGATGTTACCGGATTTCCGTCTATTATTACATCAGCATCTATAGACATAGGCATTGTTTGAGGTTGTCCACATAATTTAAGTTCTATACCCATTTTTTGTGCAATTCCTCCTGGACAAGGCATTTCTTGGAGGTCAAATGTTTGGTTTAAATTCTGTGTTGCTTGTAACATAGAAGATATAATACCATTGATTTGTTGTGCAGAACCTTGATTAATAACAATTTCTTTACCTATATCACTTGCGGTAACTGGTACTCCATTTACTGTAATTGGAACAGGTAAGTCTGTTGGTGTGGTAACACCATCACAATAGTCAATAGTAACCCCCATTGGTCCTTGTGAAGGGTCTGGTGCTGGACATGGTGCTTCAGTAAAATCTACATTTGGTCCACCTTGATTAGTTGTGTACATTAAAGAGTCTATTACTCCATTAATAGGTGTAGGTCCACCAACTGAAACAACTTCTTTACCCACATCATTTTGTGTTACTGGTACACCATTTATTGTAACTGGGAAATTTACTTGTGTTGGTGATGTAGATGGATTACAACTTCCAAGAATAATTCCCATATCTGGCATAGGTGTTGGTGGACATGGTGTTTCAATAGCGTCAAAAGGCCCCATTCCTGGGTTACTCGATACAAGTACAGAGTCTATTATCCCATTTAAACCTTGAGCTGGGAATTCTATTTCTAACCCTACCCCAAATCCTGGAACATCACCTAATGGTACCCCATTTAATGTAACTGGGAAATCCAAGGTAAGTGGTCCTGTAACACCATCACAATTTCCAAGCACAATACCTAATGGTGGAATTTGTTGGGGTGGACAAGGAGTTTGAGTTGAGTCTATAGGTCCCATTCCTGGGTTACTAGATACGAATATAGATTCTACTGTTCCGTTTAGTGGTGTTCCATCATTTCCTATAAATTCTAGGTCTAAACCTACTCCGTATGATGGTAAATCAGCTATTGGCACTCCTCCTACTGTAATTGGGAAATCCAAGGTAAGTGGTCCTCCATTATTACATACTTGTAAAACAATACCTAATGGTGGAATTTGCATTGGAGGGCAAGCTTGTTCAGTAAAATCAAAAGGTCCTGGTGCACCTGCTGATGCTGGAAATATGGATTCTATAACACCTGCAGTTGTGTTGTCAGAGTAAACCACTTCTTTTCCAACATCACCTTGTGTTAGGTCTTGACCATTTAGTGTAAGATGAAAATCAAATGTAAGTGCTCCACCATAATTACATAATTGTAAAACCATACCCATAGGTGTTGCTGCTTGTTCATTGACTACAGAATTGTTTTTGTGTAATTTTTTAATTCTATTTTTTTCTGATTCGTTAATTTTAAATCTATTTCTCATAATATTATTTTTTTATCCAGTTTCTAAGTTGTTTTCTTTGAACTTCTTTTATATTTTTTCTAAGTAATCTACCTACATTTTCATATACACGTTCACCACAACCTCCTTCGTAAACACCATCACCACATTGTTCATCCATTTCTTTATCTTTAAGTGCTTTTTTCATAGATTCTTTCTTATTTCCATCTCCATCAAAATCTAAATAGTCTGGTTTAGCGTCTTCTTCAAGTTCATAATCTTCACCCATTTCCCAATCTTCCATATTTTGATTTGCAGCTTGTTGGTTCATTAGGTTTATATTATACGTATTACTAGTATTAGTATCTTGAGAGTCTTCATCTAATTCGTATTTATCACTAGGTTTAGAAACACCTAAACTTAATCCACCCATATTACCAAACCCTAACATAGCTGCTTGTTCTTTAACTATTTTTTCTATAGTGTTTATTAAAGACGATTCACTAACTGTCATTGTTTTATTTTTAAATGTAGATTGTTTTGGGGAGTGTTTAGCTATTGAACCTCCTCTACAATTACAGTAGTACCCGTTATTATCCCAACTCCAAACACCCTCTGGGTAAGGGTTTAAAATACCATCACCTCCTTTTGGTGGACAACTACAAGGACCACCAAGCATTTCTTCTGTTATTGATTCCTCTTCCCTTTGTAGTTTTGCTCTCATTCCTTTACCTTTTCCTCTTTTAGTTCCACCTCTAACCGCACTACCACTCCATACTTCATCGTAACCAGCTTCTTTACAACAAGCGAGAGAACATGGGTTACACCCTCCTACATATACTTTACTCCCCTCTGTTGAACAATAACATTTTTCCTCATTTAAGTTTAATTTCTTTTCAGAAAGAACTCTTTTAATTAATCTATCTAAGTTTGTTTTTTTCATATTTCTTTATATTTGACTCACTACTTGAAACTTTATTATATTTCTATAAATATTAACCTCTTGGTTAGAATTTGCTTTAATATCTATAAAATATTCGTTTGGTATCATATCTTCTGTATTTAGAAGAAAATAGTTATGATTGTATGTTCTATTTACATTTGCCCAAGGGTGTGTTTCTACTTCGGTATTACCTTGTCTAACATACATTCTATATTTAAGTCCATCTATTAAAACACTTTGATTTACAGTATATGGAACTCTAACTGAAACAAACACTTTTCTAGTTTCTCCAGCTACTAATTTTTCATCCATTTTTATACCATTAACCGAATACCCATATTCTTTTGGTAGTTGGTCTTCTGGTCCTATTTGGTAATAGTCATCAGCTGCTAAAAGTGTAAATTCATTACTAACATTAGTTAATTTATTACTATTCATAACCATACTAGACCAGGTATCGGTAAATATAGATGGTGTACCATACGTACTACCTGTAACAGCAAACTCTACATAATAAACACCACAAGTTAGATTGGTAGCGGTCATAGAACTATACACTGCATCATCACAATCATAAATTGTAACTTGTGGTAATGAATCTAGGTTTTTTGGGGTTCCTTTTGTGTTGGTGTATAGAAATAATTTATTAGTCTTATTTAAATAAAACCTTTCTCTATCATCAGCTATATAATCATCGTAGCTAGTTTCTAGATATGGTTCATAAAATGTTTGTGTGTGTCTTGTGAAAAAACCAACACTATAAGACTCACTTAATCCTGTTAAATTTTCTAAAGTACCGGTATATGCTATTCCGTAAGTTATTCCAGTATTTGGTGTTCCACCAGTTAATCTATCATTAATTTCATTAGTTATATCCATACTAATGTTTTCATTTCCTTGGTCAAAATTTTGACTATTAACAATAGTAAAAGTTGTATTATCCTGATTATCATAAACCCCTTGAGTTGACCAAGGTGTTAGTGTTGTTGCGGAATACCAATTAGATGGTCTTTCACCAAAACTTTCATCAAACTCTGGTTCAAATCTACCTCCGTACTGTTGATAGTCGTACCCAACACCTTCATCCCAAGTAATACCACTACTTCTAAATAATAATAAAGTAAAAGAACTTGCTCTTCTTTTTCCGTCTACTAACTTGTCATTTAAGAGACTTTGGTCGAACATCGAGGTATTAGTCATTTTTAAAGTGTGAGTAGCTCCTGTCCCACCAGATAGGTTTATACACCCATTATTTACTTTACTTATAACGTCATCAAGATTAATGTCAAATATAAATCTAGAAAATTTACCGCTATTATCTAAAGTATAACCAGTTCTTCCACCACAACTATCACCACTTAAACCAGTATATTTACAACTAGTTGTTGGTTCTTTACCATAAAATAATTCAGTTATCGGGTTACGTGCTGTATTAACACTATCTTTAGCTACAATAGTATTATTTTTAGAAAAGTAGGATTTAAAAGTTGACATATAATAATCTTTATATTATAAATATCAATTAATTCTTATATTTTTATTTAAAACTTCTTCACGAGCTTTTAATAGTTTATTTAGGATTTCTTGGGTAGTACTACCTCCGTGTGATGTTGGTACTGGTGCCATACCCGGAAAGGCATGGGTGTGACTAACAGTAAAATCAACAATTAAATCCAATAACTCTAAAAGTTTTTCACCACGAACTAAAGAATTTGTTTTATTGTCAATATCATCAACATATTGTAATTGACTAATACCGTAATTGTTAATTAATTGTATATCCCCTAATTCTTTTGAATTGTGTGATAACAAATATATATTTTGACTACCCAAACTAACATACCCTTGTTGTCCTTCTTCAAAACTAACAACTTTAATAGTCTTGTCTTTTGTTTCCGTTGGTATTTTTCTTTTATCTGGTTTGGACGTAAAAGCTAGTCCGTAACCTTTTTGGTCGACCCCTTCTAGTTGTATTTCTTCTATAAACTTAACTATAGCATCCCTAACTGTATTAAAATTACCAGAATTTAAAGTACCAAAAATAGCAAATTCTGGTGCTGCTGGGTCGTTTTTAGTTAAAAAATTTATTAGGTTAGGTCCTGGTCTAAAATATAATGGATGTCCTTTCATACCAGAAGTATTTAATTTTTTCTTTACTCTAGTTTCGTTTACTGGTGTAAAACCATAATGTGGATTATTAGAACCTGTAGTACCTGAAGGTATTTTACATATCTCTACAAAATTATGTTGGTCAAAAGATGTTAGATAATGGTTAATTTGTTTAACAGCATCATCTTTATTTAATGTAAAATTAGAAATCATAATTCCATCTTCAAATAAAAATTTAGTTTCTAAATCAACATCAGAAGCCATATATGACTGTGTTTCTCCCTCCCTATTCATATTAGGTAACAACGAAAACTTCATAGTAAAATCTAGGTTAGGTAGTGGTGATATAGAATTTGTAAAATCTACTGGGTCAACACCAAGTTGTATATCGTATTCAAATATAACCTGTACTTTTTCATCTTTTAACTCTGTTGATTGACCATCCGGTTCTTCTGTTATTTTTAAAGTTTGTGGGAAATGATTTATTTGTAAAAAACTTAATTCTTTATTAGTTAATGGTTGTGAACCTAATTTTTTATCTGGGTTTTTAATAAATTTACCAGCTCTTATTATTACTTGTGGATGGTCCTCTATTTCAGGTTGTTCAGCTAAATCTTTAGCATTATAGGTTTTAACTTGACTTGTTTTGGAGTCTTCTTTTTTACTAGGTAGTCTATCTGACATACCTAAAATTATGTCGGTATTATTCCTACCTTGTATAGCTATATCTTTTGGGTTTGGGAATGTACCATTAGAATCCGGATTTTGTGTTACACCAAGTGGTGGGTTATCCCATCCTTTTGCTTGTGATGTGTGATATCTTGCAGTATCTTCAGTTTCATTTTCTAGTAAATGTGGATAAGAGTGGTCAGGACCTATATATAATTTATTTTGTCCTTGATTTTCACCATTATAATAAATTATTTTAATTGATTCTTGTTCTTTAGGTATCGTAGTTAGATTTAAAGGGAGAAAAGGTATATGGACATCTGGGTCCATAGTTTCCGGGTCGGAACTCCAAGCTACAAATTCACCAGCCTCAATGGCTGCTCTTCTTTCTTGTTTTTTAGTAGCTATATCTTTAGCTGCTGATTGAGAACTGAACGAAACATCATCAAAAGCTATAATTCTACCGGCTCTTAATGGGTCGTTACTATCTATACATATACCAAAGTAAACAATCTCATTTAATTGAGCACCACCACTTCTATTTGACGTTACACTCATTTAGTTCTTTTTTTTATTTCATCATTAAGTCTATTATAAGACTCTTCAACATTATCTAAATGGTGTGACAAATTAATTAGTAAAGATTTTGTTTTTTCAAACTCTTCTTTTAACAAAGACATTTCTTTTAAAATTTCTTTGTTAGGTAAATCTTTTGGGTTTTTATTTACGTTTTCCATATTAACATTTTAATCCCACTACTTTAGTTGGTGGTACTAGGACAGCTCCCGGAGGTCCACTAGCTACAGTTGGGAATAGTACTCCGTGTACAACACCGTTTATTGTTTCTTCTTCATCCATCGCGTCAGCTAAGGCAAACTGTGATAACATAAATAAGTTTGGTGACCCGTCTGGCATATCACCAGTAGGTATTCCTAAATTTTCTAATTTTACTGTTAATTTTTCAAAAGTTCTTAAGGAGTTAGTACCGCTTCTGGCCATAGCAGCAAATTGTAAAAATTTTGGTGGTGGAGCAAATGGAATATCTATACCAGTTGCTGCAATCATTTTCATGATTATCATTAATATTTCTTTACAGTTTTTAGCATTATTAAGGTCAGCGATAAAAGGTAGTAGGGTTTGTATTAAAGATAAAATCATTTTTATTCTTTTACCTTTTTGAGTTGCCAATAACATTTTTATGTATATTATTAGTAACTTTATTAAGAATTGTTTTAATATTTTAAACACAATTTTTAATACCTCTTTTAATATTGCTCTACATATTCTAACAAAAACTCTTTTAAATAATTTAACAAATTCTGCTGGGTTAGCAGCTAATAATGTATTGTTATTAACTATAATTGCTACTAAAACTATTGGTAGTATTACCTTTGTGGACATTAAAGCTAGACACAAAACTAACGGAAAATTAATTACCAACTCTTGCATAAAATGTATATTCCAGTTCCAATTTAACTCTTTAAACGTATCACCAGTATGTTTTGTTATGGAACCTTCCACACCAGTTTGTAAAACCATTAATAATTGTTCGGTACCGGTACCACCCTGCACTATTTCCGCCATTATTTCATCAGCAGCATCTTCAAATATTTGTGGGTCTAACGGTATCTCTATGTTATCACAACTCGCAAATTTCATTACACCATTACTTTTTCTTTCAGCTTCTACATAAAAATTCTTTTCCTCTTCAACCGTAAAATTAAAATAACCATCATCATCAGTTAATTCTTGTAAATGACTAATGGTATCAGTACTTACCTCACCTAAATCTAAACCATCACAAGCTACTATAAATTTATTTAATATACCTATAAGTTTATTTATACCTAATATATCAGCAAAATTCTTCTTACCATCATTTGTAAAAGAAAGTGACAACCCAGCATTTATTTCTAACATAGCACCCAACAACCCTTGTAATTCTATTACTTTAATATTATATAGATAATCTTTAAGAAATTCTGCTACTGTAAATTTAACACCATTACCAGGTACTGAAGGTACGTCTGGTGCTATATCAGAAAATAAAGTAGCATTAGCAGCTCCACCACCACCACCTTTATAGTGTGGACTTATAATGAAACTATCAACACCATCATACATAATTGTAAATAAAACTTTACCACTTTGTCCTGGAACTGGGAATTTAGTGTTTGCGTTTTGAGTTACATGGTATAAAAACCTATTCATTGGGAATGGTGATTGGTGTGGGAATGGTATACCTAAATCAAATTGATTAGCCTCGTAAAAATATTTACCCACACCTTTATCTGGTGTTATTTTAAGTTGTTTAAATAAATCTACTTGGTCAACTCGTATAACAATATCAGTATCTAAACCGTCACCAACTACAGGTATTTCTGTTGATAGGTCACAATCAAAAGACCTTAATATTTCAGATATTATAATGTCGGGTATTTTAGGTATTACGTTTGAGATGGCTTGTTTTATTATTTTTTTTAAAACTTTACCGTATTCACTGTCTAAGGCGTCTCTTACTGGTTTTAACTTTTCACTAATATTTTGTTTAGTAGCTGCTCTTTTATCGGCTCTTTCTTTTCTTCTTTCACTACGTTTTTGTTTTTTTTCCTTTTTACGCATGTTAGTTTTTTCCTCCGATTCATCTGCTCTATATTTTTTCCTACTTCTAGATTTAATTATCTTTATTATAACTAACATAAAAGCTATTTGGTTTTCTGTGATATTTCCAAAAGTATCACGTAAATCACCAAAAAGTGCTTTCCATTTATTTAAATTTTCTCTATTCTTTTTTAGCTCTTCGATGTCAAGCAAAGACAATATACTACCAAGTTTACTTAATATATCACCTTTTTGATTTAGTACGTCTGAACCTAATGGCATTTAAATAATGTTTATAATTTTTAATCTTCAGTACTTCTATCAAGTAACTGAGTTATAGTATCTTTAATCTCATCATCTAACATAGCCGTATTAGTATCTGAACTACTATTTTTTTGAAGTAGTGTTGTTTGTATTTTAGATAGTTGTAATTTTTTTTCTATGGTAGAGTCTATGATTTTTTGTTGTTCTTTTAATACCGGGCCTATAAGTGTCATATCTGAAGACTCTTTCATAAAAGAAATCATTCTATTTTGAATTCTAATAGCTGTATTTCTTTGTTCTACACATTCATTATAAATTTCCTGTAGAAGTGAAACTACACTATTATGATTTATATCTATTTTTTTCTTTTTAGGTCTCGGCATACTAATAAATACAAAAGTTACTGGTTTTTGAATGCTTCTGAAACTATTTTATAAATCTCTTTATATCTGGTTAGTGAATTTCTAATTTCTTTAGTAGTTAATCCCGTCATTTCTCTTAGTTGGTATAGGATTACATTTTTATTAAACTTGTTTCCACTTCCAGCTATAAAAATTTCTTCGTAGTTTTCAAATACCTCAATTAATGATAAACCAACTTTATTTTCATTTTCAGTTAGTTTATTTTCATTCATAAATGTTTTTATTTTATCTAATAAATTTTTAATTAACGCTTCTATAGGTAACTCATCGTCTTTCATTTCATAACTATACCCCTCTCTATAACCATTTTCAAAAGAAGGTGCTATGTCTTCATAACTTACTTTCCTATTTCTTTCTTTTTGGTCTTTCATTATTTGACCCATTAAATAATTTTTACAAATGGTACCAAAATATGAATATGCTTTTTTACCTTTTTCCGGTTTAAATTTTTCACATTTAGTCATTAAGAATGATAGTGTGTCCGCGTGTATATCTTCGTAAATAAAATCTTTTCTATATAACTTATATCTACGTATAATACTTTCAATCATTTTATGTAGGGGAGCCCTTAAGTCCTTATTGTATACTTTATTTTTTTCATCAAAAGTAGTTGCTGTTAAAAATATCCTAACAGCTAATTCTTGTTGAGCTCCAAAATATGGTTTTGTTTTAGGTCTTCTACCTTTTTTTGGTTTTTCTGTTTGTGTTAAGGTTTTACTAGCCCCACTTATAGTTTTACTTGTACCTGACATACGCATTTAATTTCCATACTCAATATCTCTATCATAAGTAAAGAAATACTCTTTTTTTGCTTGTTCTACCCAGAAAGAAGCCTCATCTGTTGTTAGTTTCGTTTGAGGACTGTTTTTATAATCCCAAAACAAAGAATTTTCTCGCATGTTCATATGTTTATATCCAATTTTTGGTATTGTCATAACACGTAAATCATTGTAAGTAGCTCTTAATAAAAATTCATATACAAATGTTAATCTCATACTTGGTTTTAACATACCTATATTTTCAAAAGATTCTTTTTTAAATACCGCTCCTGACGTTTGGAAGTTTTGATAGTTTAATAGTGTATTATTATCTAATTCACCCATTTTTTCTGAAAACTTCATAGCCCATATAGATTCGTTAGTAAATCCTAAAAAACTATGTTTACTGTCTACATCTACAACTAATGGTAGGAAAATATCTACATCATCATAAGAATTAATATATTTTTCTACATTTTTAAACCAGTTTTTCGAATACTCATCATCAACTTCTAGTATTGAAAACCATTCAGTTTCTACATTATCGACAGCGTGATTTATTTGTGAACAAAAATCTGTCTTATCTTTATTTACTAAAACATCAACATTTAAATCTGTTGGTTTTTCCCAAGAATTAAAAAAGTCATTTAACTCCTTAGTGTCAGCGTAAACTACACATACTTTTCCAGGTTTTACTGTTTGATTAGTTATGCTTTGTACACTATTAGTTAAAAATTCTTCTATAGATTCATTAATTTCATGAACTGGAATTACTACTGTTATATCTTTCATATTTAATTATTTTTTTAATTGTTATATAGTTCATTTACAGAACCTTCTAATGTCTCATCTTCTGGACCAACTGGTGTAAGTTTTTCTAAATTTCTTCTAACCTCTAAAATTTTTCTTTCGTTTATAGAGTTAAAAACACTAGCTACTGAATTTTTAAAATTTTCTTCATTGTATTGTGATGCTGTTTTTTCCATATCATCATAAAGTTCTTGTGGTAATTCATCTTCTAACCATTTTTGTACATAATTTCCTAATATATCTACTATGGGTTGGAAATCGTGTGACCATATACCATTATCTTCTGTCATCCAATCAGGTTTTAGATTAGGTACTTTTCCTATCACAGGTACACCAGATTTCATAGATTCTAGTGGGAATGTACCGAAACCACTAATATCGTCTACCCATACAGATACAAAAGATTCTTTTAAGTCTTCAGCAAATTTCTTTTTTGGTAAATTTCTTAAGTCTCTAAATGTTAACCATTTAAATTGTGGGTATTTAATATAGAAACTTTTAATAATTTTCATAGTATCTCTAGCTTCTCTAGTATGTATGGAAATTATTGGTGGTTGTGGATACTCATAATTTTGAAATAACTCACTTACACTTGGTGTTAGTTCCAAATAATCTAGGTTACCCATTAAGGATGTTAGATACTCTTTTTGTGTTGGTGATGTCGTTATACAAGTATTAACACCATAGTTACGCCATGTCATACCTGGAGGTAGGGTTTCTAAAATGTAATCGTATGCTTGTGAAAATATAATTTTTTCACAAGGCATATTTTGTGTTTGTTCTAATACGTGTCCAAACACTTCAGGAATTATAACTAAATCACTAATTATAACTTCAACTTGTTTAGACTCAATCGATACGTGTGGAATGTCTTTATATTCTTCACCTAACCAAGTACTAACATCATGAAAATCATTTTTTTCGTGCATGATAATTGCGTTATATCCTATATTTCTTAATTCTTTAACTATGTCATATGTTAAAGCGACTGAAGCTTTCGCGTGCCCTTTTGTGTCCATTGTTAAAAAATATATAGCAGCTTCTTTACTTCTTAATTTTTCTAAGGCGTGTGTTAATTTAATAATTTGGTCGTTACTTTCACTCATTTATTTGCATTTTTTTAGTATTTTATATTCTATTAAGGTGTTTATCGCTAACCTAAACGGAATTGTAGTTTTATTAAGTCCTAATTGTCCTAAAGTGTCATCTACTTCTTCAGCATAACCCAAACATACATCTAACATTAATTTAAAAAATTCAAATTTTGGTAAATTAATACTGACTTCTGTTTTTTCATCACCTTCTTCTACAGTTTCTAGTGATTTTAAAAGTTCTATTTGTTTCATAAACTCCTCTACATCCATATACATATATTCACCACCTATTGCTATTTGGAAATTTCTTAATGGATTATTTAGTTCTTTAGGCATTTTCTTTTTTAAATATATTTAAATTTGTTATTTGTTGTGGTGATTCTAATCTATACTCCGAGTCACCTTTTTTGGATTCCCCTACTGTGTATAATAATTTATCTTTTGGTTTTGATTTAATAATAGGCTCGTCATTAGTTATTATCAAGTCAAATTCATCCCATAATTTTTCAACGTAACCTACTGTATAAAATTTTATGTTTTTTATTGAACAACCGTATTTGGCTAAAAACCAATATGTCGCTGGTATACCTCTACCAACTTCATCAGATATTAACGTAATAGTGTGGTCTGGATAATGTTCACTACTTAATTCATTTAAATTTCTTATAAAATTTACTGTTACTTCGGTAGAGTGTCCAAATATTTCCATAGGAGCTTCTCTATATAAAAACTCTAAAAATTCATCTTCATCTTTAAATCCAAGTAATTCTTGGACATTTCCATAATTTAAATCTTCTTCAATATCACTATCATAGTATTTTTTGTGGACTTGCTTTATTTTACCAAACAAATCTCTAATTATACCGTTTATACTTATCGCTATTCTCATACTTTATAATTTAATTAATTTATCTTTTTTGTAAAGAATCAAAAACTCTTTCTATTTTTGCTATTAATGGATTTCTAACTACATCTGACTTATTAAACTGAACACAACCAATTTCATCTATGTCTTGGAAATGGTCCATTAAAAAAGTTAGTCCGTTTCCACCTTTAGAATCTTGTTGTCTTTCGTCACCTAAAAATATCATTTTAGAATCTCTACCTAATCTAGTCATTATTGTTCTCATATTTTCTTGTGAAATATTTTGTGCCTCATCTACAATAATAATCGACCTATCTAAATTAATACCCCTCATGTAAGCTATAGGCATTTCTTCTATAGTTTTTAATTCTCTAAGTCTAGAAGTGATAGCTTGCCCCACCAACTTTTCAAAATTATGTACAAATGAAAACATAAATGGTTCCATCTTCTCTCTTAAACCACCTTTTAAAAAACCAATTTCTTCATTCTTTAATGTTGTTACGGATTTTACAATGACAATCTTTTTATATTTAGCGTATCTTTTTATAAGTTTTAAGGCCTCAGCACAAGCTAAAAATGTTTTACCTGTACCAGCTGGACCAGAACAAATAATAACTTCTTTTTCTTTTATAGCGTTTACTAAAGCTTTTTGATTTTCAGTTTTACACTTAACATTTACTGTCATAGTATCTGAAATTCTTTTTTCTTCAGTATTATTCTGATAAATCCATTCTTCTACTTCCATTTGTTCCTCTCTACTTAATTTTTTGCTTCTTCTACCCATTATTTTTTAGTTTGTTTATTTATCCATTCGTAGGTTTTTTTCATACCTTCAATTAATGGTTGTGATACTTTCCATCCTATTTTTTCACCATATAGAGTATTGTCAGAATTTCTACCATTAACACCTATAGGGCATTTATGTCCGTACTTATCTATAAAATCTTGACCGTCTATGTTATATATGTCTAGTTTTTTTCCAGACACCTCAATTGCCATTTTAGCAAAATCATTTATACTAATCATTTCTTCTGAACCAATATTAACTGGACCCTCAAATCTATCTTGTCTCATAAATCTTATGGTCGCTTCAATACACTCATCGATATATAAAAATGAACGTGTTTGATTTCCTGGCCCCCAAACCTCTATTGATTCACCTTCTTTAGCTAAAGCTGCTTTCCTACACATAGCTGCTGGAGCTTTTTCTCTTCCACCATCCCATGTTCCTTCTGGTCCAAATATATTATGATATCTAGCTATTCTAACATCTAAACCGTAATTTCTATAAAATGATAAAAATAATCTTTCACTAAATAATTTTTCCCAACCATATTCTGAATCTGGGTCTGCAGGGTAAGCTGAATCTTCAGTACAGTTTGGATTATCAGGGTCTAGTTGGTTATGTTCTGGATACATACAAGCTGACGATGAGTAAAATACTCTTTTTACTTTTTTCATTACAGACTCGTGTGTTACGTTTAAATTTATCAAAGCTGAATTATGCATTATATCAGCATCATGTTCACCTGTAAAAACAAACCCAGCTCCACCCATATCAGCTGCAAATTGGTATAGTTCGTCAACATCTGGTCCAATTACTTTTTCTACCACTTTAGGGTCTCTTAAATCACCAACAACAAATAAATCTGCATGTGTATCTGTAAATTCTGGTTTTTTAAGGTCAACACCCACAACATGGAAACCTTCTTTTTTTAATCTTTTTACCATGTGGCTACCAATAAAACCACCGGCTCCTAAAACTACTGCTTTTTTCATATTTTATTATTTTTTATAAAGACCGGTATAGGTCTCATTTTATGTTTATTAATATCATTAAATCTATTATATATCCCCCACACTTCTTTTTTTCTATTTGACCAAGAAGAATAATCACTAAACTCTTTTTTAGTTACCTTCATTGCCCATTCAAGTTCATCATAAGTAGCACCTATTTGGTCTTCATCAGTTCTAGAGTCACCCCAAAGTCCGTCCGTTGGTTGTGCATCTAGAATTTGACTACTAACACCCAATTCTCTAGCCATTTCTCTAACTTCTGATTTCATTAAATCAGCTATTGGTGATATGTCTACACCACCATCACCGTATTTAGTGAAAAATCCTACACCAAAATCTTCTACCTTATTTCCAGTACCAACAACCAACCCTCTATTTGTTTGAGCGATTTGATATAACGTAGTCATCCTTAGTCTCGCTCTTGAGTTGGCTAACGCTAACTCATTTACTTTTTTAAACAATGATTCAAAATTATCATATAAATTAGTTAAATCTATTTCTATTTTAGAAACATTAGAATATTTTTTTTCTAACCAACTAATATGGTTATTAGCTCTATTTAATTCGTTTTGTTGTTGGTGGATTGGCATTGATACTAATATTGTTGGGATTCCACTTTCCGCACATAATGTCGATACTAACGCAGAATCTACCCCACCGGATATACCCACAACAAATGTATCTAAACCATTATTATTTATATATGATTTAAGCCATTCTATTATTTCATTCATTATTTTTAAATTTTATACCAACCTTATTTAATTCTTCTATTACAGAATTTCTTTCATTAACAACAACATTATACCCCAACTTTTCTAAAGTTAAAGCAAATTTTAATTGTTGTGATTCTTCTAATATTGTACTTTCTGGTTTATAAGTTACATAATTAAATACAACTTCTTTATTTTTATCGGGGTTATTTTTTACAAATTCTTCTATTTGATATGTTAAATGTAATTCATTCATTTTGTCCGTAGCTCTAGATATTTGAGCGTCTATATCATTTTCTTCAGCAAAAATATTTAAAGCTCTATTGTCTCTTGGGAAACATGGTCCACCATAACCAAAACCCCATCTTAAATATTTGTTACCTATTCTACTATCAGAACCTATAGCTTCTAATATTTTATCAGTTTCACCACCAACTTTATTAGAGATATCTCCAATCATATTTGCAAATGATATTTTAGTAGTTAAAAAACAATTTAAAGATAGTTTAGTTATTTCAGCACTAATTCTATCCATCCTACAAACTCTAGGGTTTGAGGTGCAGTGGTCAGTATATACGTTTTCAATAAGATTACCTACTGTGGGGTTTGCTTCACCTATTAACACCATGTCAGCGTTTACTTGGTCTTTCACTATAGACCCCTGTGCTATAAATTCTGGATTATAACTTACTGTGTAATTATATTCTTCTAAATCTTTTTGTAATTCATCACAATAACCTGGGAATGTGGTACAATTAATAACTAAATGTTTTGTTGTTTTTTGTATACCTAAAGAAATTAATTTTTCTTTTAAAGATTCTATATATTTGTGGTCGTATTTTCCGTTTGGTAGTGACGGTGTAGGTACTATAACAAAAATTAAATTATTATGTAGTACCTTTTCTAAATTATTATATAAATTTAGATTTTTAGAATTATTTAATAGTTCGGTTACTCCTGGTTCTGAAGAAATAAAAGTTTTGTTTTTTAATTCATTTAAATAATTTGTGTTTATATCGTAACCATCTACCATATACCCAACTTTTTCTAAATTAAGGGCAAAACATAAACCTAGTTTTCCTACACCTATAATTGATACTGATTTCATATTTTGTTTAAATTTATTTTGTTATTATATTAAAGTATAATAATATTTTATATAAAATTAAACTTAATTGTAGAGTTATATTAGAGTAAAGTTATCCGGATAAAACCCCTCTCTATTCCAAGCATTTGGTTCCATAGAATAGTCTTTAGGTGCTATCACTTTTTTATTTGGGTTGTCATTTAAATAGGCTGCCCACCATCCAAAACTAGAACTATGTGACATAATATTGTGGTCACATTCTTTAATTAAAGCAAAATCTTCTAAGGTTGTTTTACCCCCAGAATAGTAAAAGTTAGAACCTTTTAAATTATCTTTTAACCAATTTACATCCTGACTATTATCATCACTACTTCTACTACCACCAGTAAATAGTAAGAAAATATATTTATCATTTTCAAAATAACTTAAAGCTTTATCTATGTAACTACCACAAATACTATCCTTAGTTAATTTACCATCTTTACCATAGTAGTTTTTACTTATATTATTAGTCCCATCTGTCACATCACCCCTTCTAAAGTGTATTGAAACTATCTCTTTATTATTATTTTTATCTTTTAATTCTTTTATAAATTTTAAAGCTTTATCGGTAAATTCTTTTTTTAATTTAAATTCTTTTCTAATTTGTTTATCAAATTCTTTAAAATACTCTGTGCTTTGAAAAAATCCGTGTAGGTTTACATTATCGGGTGTATTCCAAAAATTAGAGTCAACTACATCGTAGTTTTGTTCATTGTACATATATTCTATTTTTGGTATGTCCCCATCTTCTAAATAACCACATTCTAAATTAAAATTATCCAATAGACACTCTTGTCCATGCCACGTCATAATTTTAGGGTTTGGTATTTTTACCTCATAGTTTTTTTTAATCCCTAAAGATTTTAAAGCTGCGTATTGGAATAATTGATTTCCTAATCTACCATATTTTCCTAATTGTAAAAATGTTATCATGTGTTTTTTAATATGTATATTGGTTGGTATGGTGTCCCTCCAACACCGTTAACGTTATTAGTAAAAGAATCAGCAAAGAACCCAAACCTGTCTAGTACTTCCCAACCAGATAATAATTTTTTTATTCTAATGTTACCATAAACTCTATGTTTATTAAAAACAACCTTATCTAAACCTATAGGTACTACTAGGTATAGTATACCATCTTTATTCAAAAATTTCTTAGTGTTAACCATAGCTTCTATATCCCCATTTGGATTTAGTGGGTCACCGTATCTACCTAAACCATCATGTTCGTAGGATGAAATCGATAAACACATGTCAAACTTTTGATTTGTAATTTCATGTGGTTGTAGATATGTAATTTTTTTGTGAAAGGATTCACGTTTAGAGTACTCTATAACGGTACAACTTTTAGCCCCATATTCTATTATCATAGCTTCATACCAAGGGTATGTGGAACCCATTATACAAACATCTTTACCTTTTACTGGATATTTTTCTAAAGCTTCATACATCCACTTATCTGTATTCCCATAATAATTAACATCTTTATTTTTAATTCTTTGTATACAACTATCAAAGTTATCTTTGGTAAATCCTTCATTTACCACATTTTGTATTTCTTCACTACAGTCATTAAGATAACTGTATTCTAAATAAGCGTCTCCACCCATAAGGTACTCTACCAACATTTCTGAAGGTATAGTTTCGGGTGCCTTTATAATATTTTTATTTTCCATATTTTTATATTGTTGCAACTCCAGTTTTTTGTACCACTATTGTTGTGCACTCTTGTGCGAAATTTATTGCTTTTTCTATATTTTTACTTTTAACGTATTCATACACTAGTCCAGATATAAAAGTATCACCTGCTCCAGAAACATCTTTTACTGGTACTTCTTGTGTTGGGTAGGTTTTACCTTTATGTTCACACCCATCTTTACCCCTAGTAACAATTATTTTTTCTTCTAACTTTGGGTATGTTGGTATTCTTTCAAAGTTTCTAAGGTGTTCTAAATGATTAATTTTTATAAAGTCTATATTTTCACACCAAGTCCCTAACTGTTTTTTAGTATCTAAAAATACAGGACATTCTTTTGTTTTGGAAACAGATTTTATTATTTCTTCAGATAAAAAACCTTTACAGTAATCTGAAATAATAATAGCGTCATATTTACCCATCTCTATTTCTATTTTACCCACAGGTTGACACGTATCATTTTCATCAACTCTTAGTACCATTTGATTATATCTTTCATCAACATATCTAATTTTTCTAATAGTATCTTCATTAGTAATTAAGTCAACTTCAGCACCTAAAGCTTTTAGATTAGCTACTACATTAGCGGCCATTCCTGGATTTTCTTTTTGATAGATTGGTTTTATTACTGGTACTGGAGCTTCTGGAGCTAATCTATTTATTGTACCATATCTAAATACATCTATACAACTATCACCTATAACTAATATATTCATTTATTTATCTCTTTTTGATAAAATAGGGTCCGTTATTGGCCAATTTATATTTACTTTAGGGTCATTCCATTTAATTGTAAATTGGTCTTCCACATCCGGATACTCACCTTCATATGACCATTTATAGTGAAACACTGACTTATGGCTTAAAACACAAAACCCGTTTCCTACACCTGGTGGGATATTAATTTGTGTGCGTTTTTTATCGTCAAGTATGATACTATCCCATTGTAAGTACGTTGGTGAATCCTCCCTATTGTCAACCACTACAAGGTATAACTCACCATACAAACATGTTACTAACTTGTATGATTTATAATCACCGTGAATCCCTCTAATGACATTTCTACGTGATGTAGAAACTTTATCGTGGTTATATTTAAGCCCGTTAGGGTAAAATTGGTCGTTCCATAACGTCCATAAATCACCTCTATAATCAGTGTGGACATCTGGTTGATATATTTGTATTCCTTTTATTTTCATATTATCTTCTTAAAAATTTTCTTCCTGATTTTACTCTATCTCTCCAATATTGTAATAAGTCGTCCATAGTTTCTTCAAAACTTATTTGTGGTTCCCAACCTGTATGGTTTTGAAATTTTTCGGTATCTGGTACTTGTAGGTCAGCGTCTATAGGTCTTAGTCTTTTTTGGTCTGTAGTAACTTTAATATTTTGTACGGTAGATTGTGACAATAAGTAATATAACATTTCTCTAATGGTACAACTAAATGTTCCACCTATATTATAGTATTCTCCACCTATTGGATTGTGTGTTACCAATCTATAATACGCTCTTACCGCATCTCTAACATCTGACCAAGTTCTTAAAGAATCTAAATTACCAACATGTAATTCTGGTTCTATTAAACCGGCTTCTATCATAGCTATTTGTTTTGCAAATGTAGACTCAGCAAAAACATCACCCCTTCTAGGTCCTGTGTGTGTAAACATTCTTGTCGTCATAATAGTCATACCATAAGCTTCTGCATAATACCTACCTATTAAGTCTGTACCTACTTTTGAAATGGCGTATGGTGATGCTGGATGAAACTTACATTCTTCGTTAATTGGTAATGATTCTTTAGGTACTCTACCAAAAATTTCAGATGAAGCACAAACATGAATTACTGGGTCATAGATTGATTTGTGTATGGATTCTAATAATTTTGTTGTTCCTATTATATTGGTTTCTAGTGTTTCAAACGGAGCGTCAAAACTCGTTTGTGGGTATGATTGTGCTGCTAAATGAAACACATAGTCCGGTTTTGATTTTTCAACTAAATTAATTAAAGAGCTTAAATCGTTTAAATCACCATATATTAACTCTAACCTAGTACCATTATTAATTTGGTCAGAAAGATGTTCTATATTCTCTAGAGAGTCATTCCACCTACAAAATCCGTATATTTTCCAATCAGTATTTTTTAACAAATAATCAGTTAAGTGAGAACCAACCATACCAGCTATACCTGTTATTATAACATTTTTAGTTTTAATATTTTCACTAATCATATTTAACATATTAAATTAAATTATTTTTGTACCAATTAATAGTTTTAATAATACCATCATCAATATCAATACTAGGTTCCCAACCTAATAATTTTTTTGCTTTACTACAATCTAAGAATAAGGACGTTGGAATTGTAGGTTTTGATAGGTCATGTTTTATTTCCAAATCTTTACCTGAATATTTTATTATTTTTTTAACTAGGTCAACTATTTTGGTTGCTTTTCCTAATCCCACATTAAATAGTTCATAGTCTGACTCTTGTTTATTTATCGCTAAGTCTACAAAATTAACTAAATCGTCAACATGTAATAAATCTCTACCACCTTCTCCAGTTCCCCAAACATTTAAAATACCATCTGTATTTGTCATTACTTTAGTTATTGTCGCACCAAAAACATGTGACTTTTCTAAATCATATTTATCATGTGGTCCGTACATATTTGAGTGTCTTAACACCGTATGTTTTGTTCTACCTAATCTAGAAAAGAATTCACACATTTTTTCTATATAGACCTTTGTATTTCCAACTCCAAAGTATGTTGGGAATATTTCGTCTTGTGCGTTCCAATCTGATTCTTTTTGTGCATAATCCGCTGGTTGATACATTACCGTACAACTAGGGAATATTATGTGTTCTACATTTTGTTCGTAACATTCTCTCAGTATTAAACTATTCATAACAGCATTATCTGTTACATGCATATAAGGTCTATTAACAATATCATTTGCTCCAGAAGTTGTAGCTGCAAATTGTAAAACGATGTCAATACCACTCATTACAGACTTAACATCATCTGGATTTCTTAAATCACATTTAACCCATTTTACATTTTTATATTCTTGATTTAGGGTTACAAATTCTGTTTTAAAATATGTCGCTGTTATGTTATAATCTTTTTTATTATAGAATTCTAAAAGATTTCTACCTATAAATCCTGTAGCCCCACATATTAATATATTTTTCATATTAAATTATTTCTTTAATTACATCCCAAGATGATTTATTCATTTCAGGATATAAAGTTATTATTTTTTTATTATCTAATGAAGGTGTTGTGTATATGTAATCACCAAAATTACCATTACAATCTAACCTATTATTAATTTCTTCTAAACTCACATTGTCTTTTGATATAAAATTAATAGTACCATTAAATTTAGATTTATCATCATCAATACAAGTATACAATTTTTTTATAAAATTTAAAAGGTCTTGTTGGTTAATAATGTTAAATGTTGATTTTTTTGACAATGTTAGTGTTGTATTTTTATTATTTATTAGTTTTATAACACTATTTGGTTTTAAATCTGGCCCTACCATAGCTGAAGGTCTTAATATTGTATAATTTTTACACTTATCTTTAACTATGGATTCTGAAAACAATTTAAACATCCCATAAATTTCTTGTGATTTATTGTAGACATCCACAGATGATATATAGACAAACCTATTACAAGATAAATTACACAATTTTTGTGTAAGTAATATATTATCCTCTAGATATTCTTTATGGTTGGATATTTTATTTGTTGTATTAAAAGCACAGTGAATTATTAAATCGTACTTATGTAATTGATTTTCTGGAAAGTTAAGTAGGTCTTTACTGTTTTCTCTAGTTAGACCTGTAGCACCTGGAAAAGATTTCAATAAATAAGAACCTAAACTACCTTTTGTGCCTGTGATTAAAATATTACTCACATCCCCATTGTTTTTGCGAGTTCATACGCTGTAAGTTCGTGATAGGCAACACCTACTGAATATTCTATTTGCATTCTACCAGAACCTTTGTAAATTACTGAATTTTCATCATAATCTTTTTTGGGGTATATTCTAAAATCTATAGACCCTCTAGTATTTTTTTCACAATCATCTCTTTTAATGGCCGTGTGTAAACATCTAGCGTCAAAAAACAAAACACTATCCATATACTCAACACCCTTTAATGATTCTTTTTCTAATTTTTTTTGTAACTCTTTATTATTAACTAATTCCTCTAAACATTCATTTAGATTATAATCTTTTGTGTTATAAATTTTTGAACTGTCTTCTACACCGTAAAACCTAAATCCAAAATCTTTATTTAAAGTTAAAGGGATTAATGCGTTAATTTCCATAGGTGGGTGTCCGTATTGAATATCTGAATGCCATCTAGGGTAGTGGTCACTGTTTTTTGAGTCTGGAAAATGAAACCTAATAGTTGGTTGTTTTTGAAAATAGAAGTCAAACCCAAAGTATGGTATCAGTTCTTCAACAATATATTTGTGATATAATTTTTCTAGTTTTGGGTCTAGGTCATAAAATGATTTTCCAACCTCATTAACACCAGAATAATCATCATAATGTCTCATATTATCATTTAATAATATTTCATGTAAACTTTCCATATCATCCATTCCTAGATTATTTATTATATTTTTTTCTTCTAATAATTCTCTTACTCTATTTTTAAATTGGTTGATGTATTTACTATCTAAAAAAAGATAATCTGAGTTAAAGTTTTTTTGTAATGTACTAACTTTTTCATACTCTTCCCTATAATGTTTATTTTTATTTTCTAGTTCAGTTGATAGTATTTTTTCCATTGATTTATTATTCTGTTAAAAAGACGTTATATCTTTGATTTATTATTTCTTTATTTTCTAAGTACCAATCTGCTGTTTCTTTAATTCCCTCTTCTAATGTTATTATTGTTTTAAATCCAACTTCTTCAGCTAATGAAGTACTCATTAGTCTTATTTTATCTCCTGATGGTTTATCAACATCCCAAGCAATTGGTTTATCGAATATTTTACTTACTGTATCTGCTACTTCTTTAATTGATATTCCTGTACCACTACCCAAATTAACTGGTTTAGTTATTTGGTTTTTTACCATATGTACCATTCCTCTAGCGACATCTTTAGCGTGTATAAAATCTCTAACTGGAGAACCATCACCCCAAACACTCATTATATCATTTTCGTCAGCCTTTCTAATTAAAGAAGGAATTACCATAGCATTTTCAGGACTAAAATTATCATAAGCTCCGTATACATTTGCAGGTCTTACAATTGACACTCTATCCCAATCATACTGTATTTTGTAAGCTTCAGCTTGTAACTCACCAATTCTTTTTGCCCATCCAGCAAATCTATCGTTTGGTGAAGGGAACGTACTCCACACATCTTCTTCATAAAAAACCTCAGCTGGTTTATAAACACCAACAGAACTTGTAAAAAGATACCATTCAACATCGGCTAATCTAGCAGCTTCCATCATATTCGTATTAAATTGTAACATAGGCACCATAAAATCAGCTGGTTGTTCAGCACACATTTTAGGTGAACCTTTAACACCAACTAAATTAAAAACAATATCTTGTCCTTGACATAAACTAATACACTTATCAAAGTGTCTTAAATCTACAATTTTATACTTTACATTTTCTGGTAAATCAGAAACCTCATCTAAAGATGCTATTGTTATTTCACTAGCTCCTTCTTCCAACAATAAATCTACAAGGTATCGACCTATCATTCCACTACCTCCCGTTACTAATATTTTTTTTCCTTCTATTTTCATATTTTATTAAGTTTTTTACATAAATTTTTTATTTGTTCATCGGTTAACTCAGTATGGTTTCCGATATATAAACCATTATCATGAATATAATTAGAATTGTCTAAATTTCCATTAATTTTATATCTAAATTTTTCTAAATATGGTTGTCTTGCTTGATTTCCTCCACCCGCGGTACCTAATCTATATTCAACACCTTCTCTTTCAAGAATATCACAGATACTATTTTTAACGTCTTTATTCCAAATTAGTGGTAATGCAAAATTACTATTACCTTCACAATCAAAGTCTGTAAAATATAAATCTTTATCTAAATTTTCTAACCACACTTTTAAATTGTGTATTCTTTTTTCTACCGCGTAATCTAATCTAGGTAATTGAGTTAACCCTAATACGGCGTTTATTTCAGAACTTCTCATATTATACCCTGGTACCGCAAACGTAAATAACGGATTAACATCTGGTTTTGCATACTTTAAATGTGTATCTAATGAAGCTTCTCTTGTCATTCCATGAGACCTAAACATACGTGCTAATTGGTATATTTCTTCATTATCCGTAGAAATCATACCACCCTCAATAGTTGTCATATGGTGTCCAAAATAAAATGAAAAACAAGACATATCACTTAAGGCACCAACTCTTTTATCTTTATATTTTGCACCATGAGCTTCACAACAATCTTCAATTAATAATAAATTATGTTCTTTAGCTAATTCTATTATCTTATCATTAATCCCATTAAACCCTAAAGCGTGAACTAATACTATAGCTTTTGTATTTTCATTAATAGCTTCTTTAATTGTTTCGTAAGAAATAGCCATAGTATTTAAATCAACATCCACAAATACCGGTTGAAACCCTGTATTAATTACTGATGAAATGTCTGATACCCAACCAATGGGTGGTACTATAATTTCACCGTATTGACCTTTTAATTCTCTAACAATCGCTGTTGTTATATAATTCGCGGAGGCCCCATTACCAACCATAACACTATATTTAACGCCCAACCATTTAGACCAAGCTTCCTCAAACTCCTTAACTTTTGGTCCATTAGTAAAACGATTACTGTTTAATATAAAATCAGCTAATACTTCTTTGTCTGATTGTAGTATGTTATCATTTATAAGTGGCCAACTAAATTTATTTTGTCCCATAATATTCACTGTATTCTATCATTAATGTTGGTTTGGAATCTTCTCTTTCGTACGCGTGTTTAAATGCTGGAAAAACGTCCTCTGGTTCTATTAATTCTACCACATTTACATTTGTTAACATTTTTCTAAATGCCTCTGTGTGGTTTTGTGTGTGTTGTGGACCAGCATCAATTGGGTGTTTGGAACCTACAGCTACTCTAATTATAACTCTAGGTTTCATATCACCTTTAGACATTTCTTCCATCTTATCTAAATGGTTAATTAGTTGATTACAAGCTAAAATAAAGAAATCAAATCTAGGGTACATCGTAATGGTAGTATATCCTTCTAAAGACATACCTGTAGACATCCCTAATTGCATTTCTTCAAATACTGGTAACTCTATTCTTTTTTCAAGTGGCACATCGTTTAACGTACTAGATATTGCATGTCCACTTACTTTACAAGCTTGACCAAGAAACATCGTATCTTCTTTTTCACCAAGCCATT
>Ga0208666_1000287_pt1 | contig 25210 bp, 53 predicted proteins | sample 5B_taG_FD_184078 | JGI IMG/M metagenome (GOLD analysis project Ga0208666, IMG submission 184078) | Marine viral communities from the Subarctic Pacific Ocean - 5B_ETSP_OMZ_AT15132_CsCl metaG (SPAdes) (version 2) | ecosystem: Environmental > Aquatic > Marine > Oceanic | place: Pacific Ocean...
TCAGGAGTGTAATCAAAATCAAGCCCCCAAGTCAGATAATGTTCTAAATTATGCTCATGAAATTCACCAGTACTCATCTCTAAAACACCATTATTAAAGGCAAGCCTGTCAGGATCGTCATCCCAGTAGGTATGTGTGATGTAAGCCTTAGTTAGATTTACTACATCAGAAATTAGATGAGAGGTAAAACCTCCAGGGGTAGGAATATTTTCTCTAACAAATAGATCTTGAACGAAATATCTATATTCATCTTTGTATTCTTCCCTCCGCCAAGTCCCTTTGGAGGCTTGATAAAACATAAATGTATCGAACTTTGGATCATATCTCCAACCACATTCGACTACTAATTGAAAAACCATTTCTGCTAATTCGTTAGCAGGTGGAGTTCTTGGACGCCCTCTACCAGAGGTTCTTTCACGAATATTTTGTTCTTCTTCTCTAGTCGGCTCACCCATCAAGGCAGCTAATGTGTTTCTAACAGTAGATCCTGTAAGGTCTGTGTCATTATTTTTAAGATATTTTTTTGCCTTTTCTGCAAGATCCTCAGGAGAATCGACTACAAAACCACCTAATTCTAAGTAGCCATCTTCCTTTGCTTTTGCTCTAAGTGTATGGAGACCAGCTGATCCTTCAGGCGCAGCCGTACCTTCAATTCTTTCAAATGTTGACCATTTTTGTTCGCATACTCCCTCTTCAAAGTTCTCTGCTTGTGCTGACCATTCAACCCACTCTTTTAATAGACAATCATCAACTTGATGAAGAGCCATACCTATAGTTAGCCATTCATCGTAATCGACAGTTCTTTCGAGATTGAGGTGATCTAGATAAATTTTTGCTTGATTTATCTCATCAGTTTTTGCAAATTCAGATCCTTCTTCATAGGACAGATTTATTTGTTGTGTAATTATTCCTGCTTTTGGCTGCTTTTTAAAACGTGTTGTAGGAAAAGCCTTGGCTATTGCGTCATACAGAAATTGAGGTAGTTCAGGAGGATTTTTTGCGTACTCAAACCCACCATGGTTAGTTGTAAAATATCCTTCCGTATCAGGATGCAACCCCATGATTGCACCTTGACGTCTTCTAAAAAGAATTTCAAAGTTAGGTAGACCAATTTTTAAGGTTGCTTTATCAGGTATTGTTTGGAGTTTTGCAGCAGGTATGGAGTACAACAATCTATGTCTTCCAGCCTTACCAGATGAGATTGTGAGAGTAGGTGGCAAAGATTCTGGCATTGGACTCCCAGCCAGTTCTTCAAGAGCTTTGAGACCCTCTGGACCATCTATATCTACCCAAACTAAGCCGCCAGAATTTGACCATTGACCAGTAATTAATCCGACGCCTGTTGCGTTCCCCTGTTCTAACTCACACTTTATTTGTTCTTTTGTGTAGGGTTGATCGGTCCAATTAACAACGTAAGCTCTTTTCTCCTTTAGTGGAGTAAGAGGCCAGTCTGATGGAATAAAATCAAGGTTTATTTCACCTGGATTTATCCGTAAAGGTTTTATGTTCTTTTCGTTGGACTCTTTGGACACGGATTCCTCGTATAATTTTTAATTCAAAACCAATTTGAGAGTACTGCCTTTTCCTTATAGTGCCAGTCTCATTTGTAAAGATTTTGTGTGATTTTTTGTACTTTTAATTTATAGGGCATCAACTTGCCTTTTTATCTTCATCCAAACCCTCCATTTCAAGCTCCTCCTGCTCGGCTGGAAGGATTTCGTTATAGTACTTATCCACTGCAGCGAGCCATTTATCTTTATATTTATTTAATGTGTATTCTTGAATAACAAATACTTGAACTTTTTCTTTTGTTGTAACGAGCGTAATGCACATTTCTGGCTTGACATTAATTGTATGTTCAAGAGCTAGAGAGTATGCAGCCATTTGCATTTGACATTTTGTATATTTCATAAATCCTGCTCGTTTCATCCCATAAAATTTTTTAGGGGTATTTTTATCTGGCCAACGAGAATAGTATGGTCCGTTACTAGTTTTTAAATCACCTAAAATTACTTTGCCTTTGTATTCAGCGACTATATCTGGAGTTCCTGCCCACCCATGACCAGATTCGTTTTCACCTGGATACCAAACTCTAGAGACACCATCACCTCCGATAGTCCACGCATAATCACCTGGACTTACAGGGTTCTCTGCCCATAAAACATTTTCTAATTTATCGAGGTTAGGTGGTAAGCCATCCCAAAAAGAGGCTATCTCGGGGTCATTTATGACAGGATTTTTTTCTACTCCTAATAAGTAGTCTTCCATCAAGCCATGTACTTTTGTACCTCTTCTTGCCGCTGCTTCTCTTCCACCTGGATTTTTTTTCGCCCATCTTTCAAGAGCTGCTTTGTTACCTTGGGTAGCCGATAAGATCGTAGTTACTGAAGGTAAAGACCCGTATGGAGTTTTATAATGTCTAGACCCATTTATTGTTAGCCTTGTATCCCCTTGAGATCGATAATCCAAAAATTTGAAATCGGCTCATAGGAGAATAACCTCACTAAATCTTGCTACTCACTAGGCTCTACTTCAGATAGATGTTTTTTAGCTTCATCTATGTCATTACAAAATACACAGCTTCCTACATAACAGCTTAAATATCTAACAAAAGTTGTTTTACCGCCTGTAAGTGGATAAGTATGAACAGTACCACCGCTAGGTGTTGTAAGGACTAACTCTGGATTTTTCTTCATTTAAATAGTACGACGTCTTTTTAATCTAATCGTGTTCTATCTCTGGAGGTCTTTCAGTGAAACAATTCTCTATTTTTTCTGCGAATTGTATTTGTTGATATCTACCTACATGTTCTTGTATTCGTTGGTGAATGTTGAAGGCAGATTTTATAGCATCTTCTGGATCAACACCAAGTTTTGAATTAGCAAGTAATCCAGCTGTGAGAATACTTATTGCTAGTTCTTGTGGGTTTGTCTCAAATCCTCTTAGAGATTTACCGTTATCTGTAAAAGATGACAACAGAAAATCGATATGTTCGAGAGTGGCCTGTGAACGATCATATTCAGCCATAGTTAATCCTCAAGGTTTTTAATGTGATAAAGAGTGAACGTGTTTGTTTTTATTATGGGACAGATAAGCCCTTCCTCTTTCAAAGCACTTATACGTCTTTGTATGGTTCTGTGGTTTCTTTTGAATTTTTCTACAACTTTAGTGATGGGCAACATGACAAGGTGTTGACCTTCAAAGTCAGTGGAGACATCCATGAGATGTTTGTGGATGTCATAGGCAAGATCATCCATGAGGTTAGCCATTTTTATTTGCACAGTGTTTTAAGTGTTCTTTTTTTCTCTAGACTTCAGTTGTAATTTGTACTTACTGATATTTGTCTTTGCAACAGTCAAATCCATTGTCCAGCAACTTTCCCAGTTATGAGCTTTACTAGGGAATTTGTAGAGAATATGACCTGTATTCCCATGTTTAAGGGATTTAATAGTGTAGCCATTAAATTCAATATCTTCTAAGAACTCCGAAGGCTCCCAACGACGTCGAATTTTTTTTGTTTGCTTCACCGTTTTATCGCGACAGTGTATCTACAATATCTGCCCTAATCCAAGGATTACAAATCGTATGGGTTTATGTTATAGATATCCGTATCGTCGTAATCAAAAACAACTTTACATTCACAACTGCCATCTGATTTGAAGGTTGCACCACAGAGTTGACATTTTTCAGGAGCCCTTTCTGCCACTGCACAGGTAGGCATTTTTCATTCCTCAATTAGCTTATTGATTTTACTAGATACCTTTTTTTAAACGTTTTCTTAGACGATATCCTAGAGACACTCGTTTCACTATATTCGTTGAAGATGGACCTTCTAAAGGAGCTTCTTCCATAATTTTTCTAAGTCTTTGTTTATCTGGTAAAACTTCACTTACTTCTTTTAAAACTTCTTCATCGCAAATTCTTTTTACAGTGACATTTTTTTCTAAACCAAATTTATTTTTTTCTTCAGTATCCCATTTTTCAAAGTTTGGAATCAATCTCGATCTGACGGGTTTTATTGTTGCTTGGTACTTATTCCCAGTTGGAGTAGAAGTAATTAAATTCTTCTGAAAAGCAAACTTAATTATGTTAATAATGCGTTTTCTTTTTCTTTCCCAGTGTTCTTGATTATCTTTTAGTTCTTTAATTTCTCTTGCATTTTGTTCTATACATTTATCACATTCTTTAATTACACCAATAATACAATCAAATTTTGATTCTGATCTTGATGTAATAAATTTCCATGCCATTTCTAATTCTTCTTTCTCCTCTTCAGTTATATGAGGTGAACTGATTAAATATTCTAATTGTTGACTTTGTTCTAATAAATTCACATATGAAGCGGGATCTGCCATTTATACAGTTACACATTACGGGTTGATTTTATATCTTGTACGGCTTGTGTCAATGAGAAGCGATAGACTAAGTAATGTATAGGATCTTAAATGAAGAATTTTAAGGTTACAGAAATTGCATTTGATCCTGAGGACATGGAGCCGACAATTGAGGATGAGTTTACGATGATAACAATTGCTCGTGAACTTGATTCAATCAGTGATCCTCAGAAGTTAAAGGTTGCAGCTGTAAATCTTTTGATGGTGAGTATTCAAAGGCAAGGTATAATTAGGAGTCTATGCAAACGTTTGGCCAAATCAGAGGCACCAAACGATAAAGTCATCACCACTGATCACAAAGGAAGGTAATTGGGAAGAACTAAACAGTTAAAAAAATTGATGAAACTGGTAAGCAAAGCACAAGAGTGTGACTCCAGAGAGAAAGCTCAAAAGATCATAAAAAAAGCGGAGAAGGTAAAGACCAAACTCTCCGCTTAATAATCAGTTTTTATAAGGGTTTATGTAAGCCCACCGACAAGAGCACCATCTTCATCGCGAGCACCAACAGCTGATTCTGCTGGAGGAAGAGCACAGTTTGCTATGTCTACCCCAGGCTTAATTGCGTGGTAACCAACTTCAGCTTCTAATTGCTTGAAGTATTTAGCAGCATAAACCTCTGGAGGGCAGCTCTCCCATGTCTCTTCTAGATGATCAATATCAGCTTCCTTCTTAGGCCAGAAGTTTAAGATATTCTTTTCATCTGGTATGTCCCAAGATTCTGGTACACAGATGTCAGATTTACGCTTGTCACCATATTTTTCACTACCAAAGGTAGGTGTCCATATGACGGAAGAGCACATCTTTTCTCCGAATCCTTGTGCAGCCCTGTCATTTGTGGCAGTAGCATATGCAGATTCAAGTTGCTCTAGGAACTGAGCATACTTTTGACAGAAGTACCTTGAAGCACCTCCATGAATGGAGAGAATCAATGGTTTTTTATGTACAGGAGTGCCTTTAGCATCTACTAAATAGCAGAGAACTAAACGCCTGCGACGGTAAGGAGGAGCTTTGTCAGGATTTTTTTCCTTCCATGTATCCCAAAGATGATTCATGTCGGCATACAAGCCTTCAATGGCACCTTTTTCAGAACTATTTTCTACGAAAGTAGGATCATTTTTGAATCCACCACGCACGATTACAAGGCGAGGAGAACGGAATAAAATTCCAGATTCAATGTTGTCATCACCGAACTCTTCTTCAGTCTCTTCAGCATCAGGGAATTGAGAGGTTTTACCAAACCACCCACATCTATCAGCATCAGTATCTTTTAAAAAGATTCCGGGATCTTTTCTTCTGTTGAGTACGATGAGCATACCAAGCTCACGCATTTGTCGAGGATACTTAGAGGTATCCTTAAAGCGGTCTAATACAGACATAAAGGTCTAAAAGTTTAGGTTATTTTGGGCTATAGCTTAGAAGGGAATGCCATCGTCATGCTCTTCTGAAGCCTTACCTTTAGTGGGGAATTCCACCACATTAGGTTTCGGCTTAGCTATAGCTTGTTGATGAGGCGATTCAAATGTTTCTCTATCTTTGAAATCAGAGATAGGAGGTGATTTGGCCTCACCTTCAACTTTTTTATTTTTACCGAAGAATGAATATTGATTAGCTCGTACCCGAACTTTATAACCTACATGTTGGTTACCATCCTTACCTGTCCAATTTTCAAATCTCAAGGCACCTCCAAGACAAAGTTGTCTACCTTTATATAAAAATTTTTTAAGACGTTCAGCATCATCTTTCCAAGATTCCATGCGAAAGACCAAAGTATCTTGCCATGTATGCCCAATGGATTTTTGAGGAGGTGCAGTACCTACAAGCAATAAGAAGTTCAATGCATCTTCTCTACGCTGTTCATTAGGAAGCCAGCAGCCACCAGCAATTAAAACTTGATTCAACTTTGTACTAGCAGGGACAGCTTGAAGAGGTTGTGTTGGAACCACATAAACTGGACCATTTTCTTGCGGATATACCCTTCCATTTATTAGTATGGTTTTCCCAGTTTCAAATGCGCCTGGTACACAGGTTTCCCCAGCTGCGAAACTGGGCACCAAATTAATGGGGATGTCCACAGGTTTGTTACCAGTACCTTTTATGTGGAATTGCATGGTGCGAGTACCACTTTCTGTAGCTGTATCGCCTACATAAACTGCTGTTGCTGTAATTAAATTCATAATTAAAAATCGTAAGTTTTTAAAAGCTCAGGTTGACGCAATCTTTTTTCCATAATGTTTGCGATCTGATCTAATTTTGCTTGAGAATTTTGTATAAGGGTTATATGACCCTCTTGAAGCTTGATCAGTTCTTCATTTGACATGTTCTCGATCAGTGGTTTTGTTTTCATGTAACACGCAGCAGCAAGATCACTTTAGACAGTTAGCTAAAAATAGCAAGAGACAGTTAACTTCTTTAATAATGTCAGGATTGAGCTTGGACTTCTTTAACAATTCTGTCAATAACATTTATATCAATGTTATGAAAAGGAGGGATGACACCTAATACACGCAATAAACCATCTACGAAGAGAGCCATGAAAGTAAAACCTAGTGCCATACTGATTAATGTTGCATTTCTATTGTGTCTGTTTATAGCAATACGTATTGATTCATCGATCATATCTTGTATTTCATCTTCAGATAAATTCATTTTTATATTTTTTTAAATTTTAATTACCAATTATAACTTGTCAATTAATGCGTTTCCATCCAATTTTTCCCTTCTTTAGCTTCTCCTGTTAAAGGGCAAAGTAGTTGAAAATACTCACCAGCTTTTTCAAAACATTTTACGGCTAAATCTTTATAAATAGATACATGTTGTGGTTTAACTAATGCTTGTATTTCATCATGCACATGAGCTACAAAACCATAGTGACAGCCCCATCTTAGGCCAGCTTTAAATAAATCATCATAGAGAATACACGTTGCTTTTTTTACAGAGATTGCACCTGTAGATTGTAATAGTTGATTTAAGGCAGAGTGCCTAGACCTGATTTGTAAGTGTCTACCATCTATGCCAGTTAGATAACCTCTTGTTGTAATTCTTTCATCGATCTTATCTTTTAACTGTTTTATTGCTGGTAAGTTTCTGTAAAAGGTATCAATTGTTTTCTTACCTAAATCCATTTGTTCTTGTTCATTTAATTTAATATCCATGACTGAGCCTACTTTCTTTTGTCCAGCTCCATAGAGAAGCGCATATATTAATCTTTTGCTTAGATCTCTGGTCTTCTTAGCTATTTCTCCGTTGCCATCATAGATACCAAATAGTTTTGCATTGTGTGTATGAATATCAAACCCAGGCATACTCACTAGCTTTGCATATTCTCCTCCATCAAAATGAGCCAGCCAAGCACCTAATGCCCTGAGTTCTAGACCACTTGCATCAGCACCTACTAAAATCCATCCATTTGGAGCATAAAACAGAGCACGACATTCTGAGCCATAAGGCTGTCCTACACTAGGTATTTGTCCAGTGTTGGGACCACGATGACTGCACCGGCCTGACACACAGGCGTTGGTGATAATTGATCCATGTATTCTTCCATCTTTATATTTTTGACTGTGTTTTATCCAAGCTTCTTTACCATCACATATTTGTCCAAGCCTTTTGTTAAGTAATTGATATTCAGATAAAAGAGCAGCTTCAGGATATTTTTTACCTAACTTATCTAAAACATCGTCATCAACTTTTACATTACCTTTTTCTGTTGAACTAAATTTTATCGACGGATATTTTTCTTTAAGTCTCTCCGCAGTTTGTTTACGTGAGGCTGGGTTGAAAATGGTGACCTTATCCTTGAGCCTCTTGCCAGTTTTCTCCGATATTCTTTCTTCCGTAATCGTTGGAAAAATCTCCTGCAGTTGTTCATCAATCTGTTCACGTTTATTCTTGAGCTTATTAATAAGAGCATAAGCTGATCTTTCATTGAAGGGAAAACCAAAGCTTTCTTGCTTTGCCATTATTAAAGCAAATTTATGTTCGAGTTCAAAGCAACGCTTATCAATTTCTTGAGTCAAAAAGTATTTGTAAAGCTCTAAAGAAACTAGAACATCATTCTCACAATAGATCTGCATCTCTTCTGACCAAACATCCCACACTTCTTCTACTTTTTTATCTTTACCAAAATCAATCTTTTTAGTATTTAGTCTTTCACCCCAAGCACCTAAGGAATGCCTACCTTTATATTTTTTTGGTATATGTGAAAACTTTTGCTCATCGACTGGTTCTAGTTCTGGCCATAAGACTCGGCTAACTAAAAGTGTGTCATAGGCTTTACATGTTCTTTTAAATTTAAAATTCGGATATATTTTTTTGATTGCTCGGATGTCAAAGTTAACAATGTTGTGGCCAATAATTAAATCCGCTTGCGACAACATATAAAGACCACTTTCTATGGCTTCATAACCGTCTGCTTCAGCACAACTACAAACATCATCTGTCTCAACATCTCGTAAAACCATTGAGTGAATCTTGGTCAACTCATGGAGAAGACCATCTGTTTCAAGGTCAAATACAAGCTGTAGAGGTTTCTCCATAGATCATTCGCATTGCTTGTATAGCTTTGATATGTTCTCTATGGTTAGTGGTTCTGTCAACCCCTTCTCCTTAAAACGTTCATGAATTGATTTTAAAGAGGTTAAATTTTTTAAGCACAAGGCTTTGTCTAATTCTTCACTTGTGCTTATAGGGATTAGTTCAATCCCGTCTCCACTCTTGTTAATACATAAGACTTTATTAGTCTCAATATTACAAAGTACGAAGCCTACTTTCATTTTTAATCTTGAATAGATTCTTTGTTAGGGATAGATTTAAACAAGAAAATATCTAAAGCTACATGAACAAGTAGAGGAACCATTTTAAAAGCAGGCTCAGGAAGCCCACCAAATAGTGCAGCTAACTTGTCATTAAGATCTGTTCTACGAAGTTCTTCAAATTCAACAGCCAGCATTGCTGCTACATTTAAAAAGAAATCTTCGGGTTCTTGCTCTTGTCCTTTTAGTTGTTCTACTATCTCCCAGAGCTCGGGATCAGTTTGGATTAGATGGAGAAGTTCTTCCACAATGAATCAAAGAGTACGCCGCAAGTTTACAAGCTATAAATTTTGTGTAAACGGTCAGATATGTAAATTTTTCTTAGAACCAAAGAAAGAATACTTACCAGGTTTTTATTTTTGGAATGTAGGATTTGCTATTGGAAGATCAAATCGACAGCTAAATGACTGGTATAAAGAAAAGAAAAACAAGAGAGCAAACAAACTTCGTAAGAAATTAACAGGTAAATCAGGTATCAAACCTTTAAGTATTGCTTTCAGAAAGATGATGGAATTGAGATGGATTATGGAACCTGGAGATGCATTAGTGATTAGATGTCATTCTTTAGATCCTGAAAAAGAATTTAAAGCTTTACTGAGGTGGCAACGTAAATATTCCGATTGGATGGTGAATGAAAAAGATAGAGAAATCATGTGGTACAGACCGCCTTATCCCCATGAAGATATTTATGAAAGATATAACATAATTAAAAAGATTCCTGAAGATCCTTTTTTAATTGCACAAGGTTCTAATTATTTACTTTGTTTTGATTATTCTCTAAAAGCTCAATGTATTGATCAATCCAATCTGCAAATGCTTGATCAACATAAGCAGGTGCAGTGCAGTGAGCAAGCTGTGGTATTGCCCACTTCAAAGCCTCTTTAGCTTCAGGTTCTTCTTCACTTCTTTCTAATAAGTTAAGAAGAGTAGCGGCCAACCATTTATTAGGGTCAGGTCTAGGGTCTAAAACTTTAGTCAAGCGTGATGACGATTCTTCTGAGTTTTCCGGCTCTGTCTCTGAGCTCATAGATTTCAAATTCACCATCGCCAACTTCAGTTTCAAATGATGTGAATAGATTGTACTGAGGTAATTTTACATCACCAGTAGTGGAAGCCTCCAAATGCGACGGATCGAGGACAGATAACTCTCCTGAATCAGTAGATACCTTACCTATTAGTTTTGCTTGAGGCTTGGTGAACACTGCTGAAATTTGAGACGACTTTGATTATTATACGCTGGGCTGTAGAAGAACAGTGCCAAGCCCTAAGGGGGATGTACTTTTTACTGTTTCGTACATCTAGCAACCGAGAGTCTTACCGAGAGACAGCGGTGAGGCTCCCCCTTAATTCTTAACAATTTCTTAACATTGAGTGTATCACGGTAAACGGTATAAATTGTTACTGAAATCGTATAGTAGTATTGTTAGCCCAGAGTATCACTATGAAGCAACTTACTTATAGAGGCATCGTTTACAAAAAAGGGGAAGCTTCTGCAAAACAAACTTTGAAAAGAGTGCAGGGACTCCCACATACTTATCGTGGTGCTGATTATCACTATGAAATTCCAGAAAAAGAGGAGGTATCATGAACCAATTGGAGACCATTCGTAAGCAAATTGTCAAAAAAAATCGCTTACATCAAGCGCAATTAATTTGTATTAGAAAACCAAATCAGATAAAATATACCAAAATTATTGATAAATCAAAAAATATAAATTTCTGACGGAAATCTATATATATTTGTGTGAATCAAAACCTAGTATACTTATGTTAAGCCACTTGGCTAAATATCCCCAAACCGAGACCAAGGGGTAAAGTCTCTCATCATACAAGTTAATCGTACTCTTACTTTTTAAATGACTACCTCATCTTTAGTGAGGAGCAGCAGTCCTTTGCAAGGTTGGGACGAGTTATGCGAATGGGTAACATCTACCAACAATCGCATCTATGTAGGTTGGTTCGGAGTCTTAATGATTCCATGTCTACTTGCAGCGACAACTTGTTTCATAATTGCATTTATTGCAGCTCCACCCGTCGATATTGACGGCATCCGTGAACCAGTAGCAGGTTCATTCTTATATGGAAACAACATCATCTCCGGAGCCGTTGTTCCCAGCTCCAACGCAATTGGACTCCACTTCTACCCAATCTGGGAAGCAGCTAATCTCGATGAATGGCTTTACAACGGTGGACCCTACCAACTCGTCATCTTCCACTTCCTCATTGGTATCTCTGCTTACATGGGACGCCAGTGGGAGCTTAGTTTCCGATTAGGGATGCGCCCTTGGATCTGTGTTGCTTACTCTGCACCAGTATCTGCCGCGTTTGCTGTATTCCTCGTCTATCCTTTCGGACAAGGATCATTCAGTGACGGTATGCCTCTCGGCATTTCAGGCACGTTCAACTTTATGTTTGTCTTCCAAGCGGAACATAATATCCTCATGCATCCATTCCACATGGCAGGCGTCGCGGGTATGTTTGGCGGTGCTTTGTTTAGTGCTATGCATGGCTCATTGGTTACATCTTCACTTATTCGTGAAACCACAGGACTTGATTCTCAGAACTATGGTTACAAATTCGGACAGGAGGAAGAGACTTATAACATCGTCGCAGCCCATGGCTACTTCGGACGTCTTATCTTCCAATACGCCTCGTTTAACAACTCTCGTAGTCTTCACTTCTTTCTTGCTTCTTGGCCTGTTATCTGTGTATGGCTTACCTCAATGGGTATATGCACCATGGCCTTCAACTTGAATGGTTTTAACTTTAACCAGTCAGTTGTTGATGGATCTGGAAGAGTGGTACCTACATGGGGAGATATCTTAAATAGAGCAAACTTAGGAATGGAAGTAATGCACGAGCGTAATGCTCACAACTTCCCACTTGACCTAGCAGCTGCTGAGTCTACATCTGTAGCACTTGTAGCACCTTCAATCGGTTAAGTATATAGTGTGATTAAACCTCGTTGTTGCACCAGCGGGGTTTTTTCATGCGATAAAATAAAAAGAAAATGAACGAGTTTTCATATGTCTTTGCGTGGACATATCTTATGTGCTTTCTAATAGCCTTAGTGTTGATGGCATTGAAATCAGAGATAGAGGATGATTAAGAAACTGTCTGTTCAATGAGTATTTATTACTTATTGAGTGTTAGATTCAAATCTGGTATTAATTTTTTTAATGTTTAAACCACTTTTAATTGCTGCAGCTGCTGGTTCACTTGCTGCTCCTGCTGCATTCGCTGGTCCTTATCTCAATACAGAAGTAAATAACAGTTATGTCGGCTCTGACTACAAAGGAAGAGTAATCGATATTCATGTTGGTTATGAAGGTTCTGCAGATAAGCTTGACTATTACATCCAAGGCGGTCCTGCTGTTACTGCAGTTGATTCCGTTGATGGAACAGAGACAGAACTCTCAGGTAAAATAGGTGGTACCTACAACCTCAAGGAGAACCTTGGTATTTACGGTGAGGTATCTGCTCTTTCTGATGGTGATAATGACAACATTTACGGAAATAAGCTTGGTCTTAAGTATTCTTTCTGATCGTCATCTGCTAGATTACATTTGAAGATTAGATATCTTCATGTGTGTGTAATAGCCTGAGGGTGGTGCCTCGGGCTTTTTTTTTATGTAATTGTTAAAAGTAAAATATATAGAAAGTATTAGAAGAATGATTGCTCCTATAAGACGCGAACCTTTAGAACCTATGCAGGATGGGGTTATAGGTACATATGATTTCCGAACTGGTAAAATTAAGTATCCACAACCAGCTCCAGTCGGAGGAGAAATAAAGTCTCCATTTGATGCATATTTAGGGGGTTTGATGGCTAGTCATGATAAACCTTTTTCTAGATATCCTGCAGCAGGTGGTTCTGATCGATGGCCAGGGCTTCCACCGGATAAATTAGATTATTTACACCCAGCTAAAGACCCTCTGTTAAACATACCAATTACACCATTTGGTATGAAAGCAGAAGGAATGACCTTTGCAGGTGATTTATTCAGTGCATAGATAATTTAAAATAGTAAAAAATCCCTAAAAACAATGCCAGGTACATACATGCAGTCTGCAAAGGCTTTGCAAAGTATTAACGGAACTATGGACAGCAATGGAGTACCTAGTGTAGGTAACCAGCAGTTGGCTCAAGAAGTAATGCAGAACGAAAAAACAAGTGCTACTAAAAGAGCAGAAGATTTTCTAAATCGTATGAGAGGTTAGTATGCCTAATCAAGCGGATATATATTTAAAAGACAAAGGAGTTCGTGACAGATTCGGTCGGGTAAATCCACAAGGTGGCATGGCACCGGGTGGTACTGGTTTCCTGACAGGAATAAGTGACAAGGTGGTTGATTTTTTATCACAATTTAGGTCCAAAAAAAATAATAATCAAGCCGATTTTGAATATGGACCTATCCCAGTAATACCTTACGAAGATACTTTTAAAGGTAGATTTATACAACCAATTTTTGATTTTGCTGGTAATTTAGGTGAAAAATTTAAGGAGAATCAACGCCTTAGACAAGAATTTATGCAAGAAAATAAAGGATTTTATCCAGGGGCTCCTCAAAGCGTTAGAGAACAGCAAAGAAGAAGAGACATGGGTTTTTAAATCGTGAGATACGCTCAAGTCCCTGGCTATAGTCAAAGCTTCCCAGTTAAGTATGGGAACATGTATAACGATTACAGCATGGAGACTTCTAGTTTTAGTGATCCATTTAATCCAAAGAAGAAAGAAAAACATAGTCCATGTAATTTTGTAGTGTCTTACATGGGTAAAAAAGATCCACGATTTGAGATGAATAACCCTGCCTACATGCGTGAAGTGACTAGATCACATGCTGACAATATCCCTGAGGTAATCTTAAATAAGAAACCAATTCAAAACGTTTTCGTGAGGTAATTAATTACATGGCACAAGACGATAAAAAGTATACAAAGCCTGGGCTAAGGGAGCGAATAAAAGATCGCATAATGGCTAGTACCAAAGGGGGCAAGGCTGGTCAGTGGAGCGCACGTAAGGCTCAAATGTTAGCTGCAGAGTATAAGAAAAAAGGAGGTGGTTATAAGGGTGGCAAGTCTAAAAAACAAAAGGATCTTAAGAGATGGGGTAAAGAAAAGTGGATGACTCGTAAAGAATATGAGAAGAAGAAAGACTAATGAAACCAAAAATAACTATCATTCTTAATAAAAAAGTTTCAGAGGTAAGTGATTCTTGTCCTACTGCAACTGTCAACATTGAGAAAAATACTAAAAACAGGAACTGGACTATAGATAAATTTGGATATGGTCCTCTTAATCCTGATGCACCTGACCCTGGTTTTTGGGAGAAGAAAGCAGATCTTTGGCACAGCGATATCAAGACTGTAAAGACAGCTAGATGTGGTAACTGTGCAGCTTTTGATCAGACCAGTAAGATCATGGATTGCATGATCAAAGGTATAAATGAAACAAAGGCAGCTGATCCTTACGATGTTTTGGACAGAGCAAACTTAGGTTATTGTCAGTTATTCAAATTCAAGTGTGCAGCTCTACGTACTTGCGATGCTTGGGTGCATGGAGGACCCATAAGGGATTGTTGAATATGGCAGATAAAGCAATTGAACCAGGAAAGAAAAGCACTGAAAGGTATTTACCTAAAGCAGCTTGGGCTGCTATGTCTAAAGCTGAGCGTAAAAAAACTGATGATAAGAAAAAGAGAGAGAGTCGTAAGGGTAAACAGTTTGTAAAAAATACAGATAAAGCTAAAAAAGCACGTAAGGCTGCAAGTATGGCTGCTAAAAAAAGGATGTCTAATTAAGCTTTAAGTAAGAGATTTTTTTCTCGCTGCCAATTTTCTAATCTATTTTGTTGTCTGATAATTTCCTTACAGTGTTCACACTGACAAGTTATTTTACTTTTTGTTTTTTCCATGTGACTTCCGATCCATAGCGAGTGCGATAGCTTTAGCTTGTTTTGCACTTTTTACTTTTGCACCTGAACCAGACTTTAGCTCTCCATCCTTATACTCGGCCATTACTTTAGGGAATTTGTGAGGCATAGCTAATCGTAAGTAATCATGTCTTTTTGGTATTCGTTGAAACCTCTGTAAAAACAGTTACGCATGAAGTCTGCAGTATCTTGTATGTTTTTACAAAGTCCAACTTCTTTTAGTTTATCTAATACCTCTCCAATTTCTTTTATGGAGGGAGGATTATCCTTAGTCTCTGGCTCTGGTGTAATGATCACGTTCATTTCAAGTAGCCATTTTCTTATATTCTACCCTCAACTTTCATTCTCAAATAATAAAAATTTCTTTACAGACTTATTGCTGGCTTCAAGTAAATTCTTAATTACTTTTAATTTTTTCTCTGCTTCGAGTGCTCTTGAGCTCCAATAAACAAGTGCTTGATTCTTTTTGTCCAGCTCTGCAACTAAAGCTGTTTGAAATAATTGAGAAGGGCTTATATCTAATCCTGATTCTTTCCATCTGATGTGTAAGTCTTCAGGTACGGAAACGCTTACAACAACAGCCATCGATCATTAAATATCTCTATTAAAGATAGCACATGATTTTTATAAGTCAGCCAGTAATGTTTCCTTTTTTGTTGTAGGGGTTACTGCAATAGGTTCTGCTACCTCACAATCAGACATTGCTCTGAGATCATTAGCAAATTCTTCAGCACTCTCGATGTCAGGAAAGTGTGCAGCATGACATCTATTTACTTCCCTGAAATGGATTAGAACAGCGTAACCAATTATGGGAAGAGACATTTAGGTAAGTACGAAAGGACCAGATTTGTAATATATATTAGGTGCATTTTGGACAGTTGCATCGGCATCGTCTTGATTAGTAACCTTTACAACTTCTGCTTTTCCTGTAGCCACATTATTAGCTAAGACAGCCCAAGCCAAGTTATGAATTCTGTTTGAATCGGATGAGATTCCCATAGTTATTTTTTATCGCGTATCTAATTATGAGGGGTATTCACTTGCACCGTACAAATGCAAGACAAAGTAAAATCCATTGCTGTAACAGGGTTTTGGACACCTAGTATAGCAATGGATAAGTTTTTTTAAATTAAATTAAGTTGAATATTTAATTAGAAAATAGAAAAGCCATCATCGTCTAAGTCATCACCAATATTTTCATATGGACGACCTTGACTTAAGCCATACAAAGGAAGTAAATCTTCTTTTGCTCTTTTGTTACCACCTCTTGCGGCAATAGAACGACTGATGATTTCTCTTTTGATGTAACGAGATCTAAAACTGGACATAGTGTGTGTAATTAAGACACATCTATTGTACCAGCTTCGTGGGCAGGTGTGACCTTAGGTGTTGCATTTAGTGGTATAAAAGATGCTCTTATACCAGAAAATAATTCAACAGCTAAATCTAAACTAAGTTCTTGTTCACCATGGATGCCATCTATGAAGAGTGGATCTTCCATAAGATCTTCAATAGTTTTAAGAAGACCATCTACTTTCGTTACGATTGTGGCGTACTGATCAGTCTTAGACGTTTTTTTTAAAGTTTTTACCATGTGCGTATGCAAGTTCATTGCACTTTACTATTAATTAACTTTTTCTTACAAGTTATGTTTTTGCTTGTACTCTTCTGATCTTCTAATATTTGCTACTACCTGATCTCTTGTTTCGCCTCTAATGTTCATGTCATCTAACCAGTATTTAAAACCTTCTCCATCAGGTTCTCTTCCTAATTCTTCTTGATACACCCTATTTAAAAACTGTTCATCAGTTTCCACTTCTTTTAGTTGACACTCGTTAGACATTAGACTTTAGCGATTACTTCTATTATGACTACTCTTATTTTGATTTACAACTAGACAGGGTTCTTCTTCTTGTACTCAGTAGAGAGTTTGAAACTTTTAGCTAAATCAAAAGTAGGATCTAACTTTAATTGCTTAGCCCAATAATCATAGCCTTCAGCGTCAGGTTTACGGTTTGGTCCTAGTAGTTTATAAGCATCATATATTGCTTTATCAATTGAAGATGTCACACCTCCTTGAGTCGTTGTCTTTGTTAGATCACCAGCAGTCAAGTTCTGAGCATAGACATTCTTAACAGCATCAGATAAACCAGCAAATTTAGTTGCTTCTGCTGCAGATAATCCTGAAGTATCATAAGCACCAGTGGTTGCATCCTTAGTTACTGCAGCATCTAATTCAATGTTTTTAGCTGCTTCTTTTTCTGTTTCTGATTTAGAACTATCTGAAGTATCAGCTATTTTAGAAGCATAATTAGTTAGGAATGCTGTATTAGCAGTATTTGCAGCTGTATCTGTACCCATCATGGCGTCGAGTTCTTGCTCTGTTGCTGCCCTTCCAGAGTCTGTATAAGCTGTTTTCAGATCTTCCCTTTTGCTATATTCGTCACTTAATTTTACATTTTGTTCAAAGTCAGCCCTATTTAAAGTTCCACTAGCAAATTGGTTTAACCAGTAACTGGCATCCGTATCGTCGCTAGTAGTTCCAAAGTTTGCAGTCCTACCTAACACGTCTTTTCGATTGTAGAAATCAGTTATGTAGTTTTTAGCGTCTTGTTCTGTTGCAAAGCCACCAGATGTTGAAAATTCTGGAATACTAACAACAGGATCTGTGCAATTAGGTGGAGTACCTACTTTTCCATCAGGACAGGAAGCTGCAACAGGATCTGTGCAATTAGGTGGAGTACCTACTTTTCCATCAGGACAGGAAGCTGCAACAGGATCTGTGCAGTTAGGTGGGGTACCTACTTTTCCAGCAGGACATGTTTGAGTTTCACCGCCACCTGTAACGGTATTTGTAGAACCAGTAGTAGTGCTAGTTGTGGTCGCTGTATTAGTCTGACCACTGTCTACGATGTCACCACCAGCTGCTTGGGTTTGCTGTGTCTGAGTTCCACCAGTAACATTAACAGTAGGATTAAAAGTATTGGTGATAGTAGAGCTTCCTCCACCAGTTGAACCTCCACCAGTTGAACCTCCACCAGTTGAGGTACCTGTCCTGTCATCATCCACTTGCTTAAGCTTTGAGCGAGTTACAAAACCAGATAAATAATCAAAAGCTGGAGAGTATCTATTTAGTTCTTGATCAACAATATCCATTCCAGCAGGACCATCAGGCTTGTACTGGTTATATCCATACTTCTTAGTAGCCATTAAACTCTCAATATAGTTATGACTATTCTATCTACTGTTATATATATATAGATCTATTTATCGTCAGCAGTCAGGATGAAAGTCCATAGCCAAACAAGACCTAGAAGTAAAACAAGCAACTCAAATACAGGTATAGGTAACATTTTTATTTACTAAGTTCTTTTATTTTATCTCTCCAGTCCTTTCTTTCTTGTTTTGATATCCATGGAGAGTGAACCATTACGTAGGAAACTTCTAACCAGTCTTGGTCAGTCCACTCATCCTTAGGTTTTTTTATGTACTTTGTTAAGCTCAATTTTTAAAGAGCACATCTCCAGGAGGTACAAGTACCTATCCAATCTTCCTCTTCTAATTTTTGTAATCTTTCTTCAGTGTCATAGAAGTCTGTTGTGTAAGCTTTATTTATTAAATTACCTAAAGCTTCTTCTATAGGGTTAGTAATCATTTCACATTGATTACCTTTAACACCTTCTACTTGTTCAGTAATTGTTTTACCATTTGGGCTAATGATGTAACGGACTTTTGTTTGGTGAGCCATGTGTGTAATCAGTAGGGGGGTCAAAAACGGAAGTAAATATACCTAAATGGAAGTAAATTTATCTCCTACTTTCATACTAACGAAAATAAATAGTTTTACTAACTGTTCTCTGTATTTTTACAATGTCATCATCATCATGCATCGCATCTAAATCTGCATAAAGATTGTGCAAACTTTCTTTAATTTTGCTCACATTATCCAACACAGAGATATCAGTCATTATTGTTTCGACAAGTCTTTTACTGTCGCAAACGATTCTGTTTTTGATTGTTCCGTGTTCGTGAGTCATACTGTTAGGGTTTCAGAACTTTATCTTAATACCTGCTAAGTTGCTTAACTTTTTCTTTATCTTTTTAATTTGTTACTTTCGTTCAAGATAGTTACCTTTTGATTTTTAAAACCAATGTAAACAACTTGTGAGTTCTGGAGTAAGTTCTCTGGAGCTTTATCAAATCTACCTTTCTTTTTTTTACCATGGGTATAAAAGCGGTGATTACATATCAAACATTTTTTACGTCTAACAACTTCATGATTATTAATTAAATTTCCATATTTATCTGATACTGGTCGTGTCAACACAGTCTGTGTAATACCAGCACACATAGGACAATTCATTATTCTTTTAAAGGTTTAAGAGTTCCTTGCACTCTATACTCAGCTTTCAATGATTCGTCATACTTTACTAAATATTTCCACATTGTTCTGTTAGCACTATTTTTATCCTTTTTAATTTCCATTATTGTACCTACTTTACAGACACCAAAGTTGTTACGAGTGCCTGTTTTACGGCGTGTATAAAGGCTTCTAAAGTCTCTATTCTTTTGTATAGAAGGTGCTTTAGTTCTTTCTATAACACGATCACCTATTTTATATATAGGTAAAGAAGGTTTGCTAGGCATGGGGATAAGAATAAATGTTTAGGTGAGGGGACTTACGAGCGTACACTTACTTGCCAGCCTATGAACCCATCCTACGGTAGGCTGGAACTACTGGCAGTCCTCGAAGGGAACCTGATTTACATATCTGTGAGAGGAATTGCCATGGGGGGACAAGTTTATCTAACCATATAGCCCGAATAGTTAGCTCTCTAAGATAAAGGCAGTGTAGTAAAGGTGTAATCGCACCAGCTCCGCCCCAAAGTTAGAAGGGTAGGTTGTCTTGTTCTTGACAGTGCTTGTCCCATGGATGGACATATCTATCAAGACGATCTAATTCACTAATACTTTGTCTTGGGATCTTGCCAGTTTTAGCTTTAGGCATACCAGCTTTAATCCATTCTTTAAAAGCTTCTTTTGTTTCCTGATCTAATTCTTCATCCCATAGTCTGTCCCACTCATCTTCTCTCTGATGTTTGATAAGAAGTTCAGTGGTTTTAATTAAACCTTTACTTGCACCAACAGCAGCAGATAAATTTCCTGCTTCCCTGGCAGCGAGGCGATCTTCTTTGAGACACTCCATAGTTTGGCAGATCATAAAGGTCTTCTCAGCTGGATCAACAGCTTCAACCAATAACATCTTTCCTTGTTTTACATAATCTCTTGATTGTCTTTCAGATACTCCGAATTGTTCTGCAAGCATCTTGACTACTAGCTGACTTGGAGTCCCACGAGATAGTAAATCCGCAGCACGTTCATATCGCTGATCAAGCTCAGCGTTTGTTGATCTTTGGCTTGTCATTACTCGACCTCTTCCTCTGTAGATTCTTTTTGTAAGTCTTCTAAAGTTTTACCATCTTGCTGTGCTTTATGTATATATAAAGAGTTGTGAGCACCGACAGTGTCATAAATCTTACTTGCAATAATTGAAACAGTATCACCATGTTCTACATGCTCTGCCTCAATTGACATACGAGCACCAATAGAAGCAGCTTCAGTTGTTGTGTAAACACCTTGTACGAAGGGTCCACTAGGATCGACCACGACATATACAAGGTTTGTCATGATTTCATTTTCTGTGTTGTCAGTGTTTAGCATGATTAGTGTGTGAGAAATGTAAACAAATTGTAACTAAGCTTTACTTTTTACTAACTCAAGAGCATTTTCTTTCTGCTCATCGATGTACTTTGCAAACTCAACGATTAGTGCATTCCATTTCAACCTTTGTTTAATGAACTTGTCCCAATCAGTAAAGGATTCAAAGTCACCAGCAGCAAGAGTTGTATTACTGAGAGCACGTTTTACTTTGCTTAGTAGGTTTTTAGCATCAGAACAGTTTTCACCATACTGTTTTGCTTTTCTTAAATTACCGTTGAAGTTTGGAAAAGCTTTGTAAGACATTTCCAAGTTGTCTTGTGTAGGTAATTCACTGGAGAAACGATTTAACAAATGCTCAATCTCAAGAGGTTTGAAATTAAATGCATAGATTAGTTGTTCTTCAATTTCTTCAATAGACCATTTGATTAGGTTACTGAATACTTTTTCAAAGATTCTCTTAGCTTGTGATGGAGTTGCATCTTCAGTTAACAGTGTTCTGAGAAGTCTCTCGTCCTGCTTGTCTGATAAGTCTTGTAAGTAAGTCATACTCTTTAGAATCGTCATTCGTCCAATCGTATTCTCCTTGGAGAAAAGCGTCTTGTTTTATTGCGATAGTTTTCAATCGTGTTTGTAAATCAGAATGTGTCATCAGCCATTTGGATTAAGTGAGATTGTCCAATTATCCAGAGAAGAAAGTGGAAGACTAATAGTGCCTTCCATCAACTCTCCTTCTCCGTCATACTCCAGTACTTGTAGTAAAGGTTCAATCTTTTTAGAAGATGTAATGTCAATGACTAAGTCTATACATTTAAACTCGGTGCCATGTGCGTTCCTGGCTATAGCTCCTTTGAGATTGTCTACGCTAATGCTTGAGTTAATTAGTTTCATCTTCCTTTACCTCCTCTTGTGTTTCATCTGCTTCTAACTCAGCTAGTTTTTCTTTTTCTTTTAGATCGTCGTAGATAGCTTCAACTTTGTCACTTTCCATTCTCCATATCTTACGTAATCTTTCTTCTTCTTTTTCTAATTTTGGAATCTGATCTTCTAATTCAACAATTTTTCTAAAATCATTTCTCTTTGCTTGGCGTAAGACCTCTAATGACTCAGATATATTTTCATGTAATGTTTCGTCTGCACCCCACATGCCTAAATATTTACGTGCAAATTTCTTTTCTTTCTTACCAAGTGGTGATCCACATTCAAAATCACATCGTAATTCATTCAAGATTCCTAAAGCTGCATCATGTGTAGTTGAGTATTGAGTTAGATTTTCAACTTTATTTTTGACTTCAGACAACTTATCTCTGACGACATTATGTTCCGCATCAGCTTTATCTAAAGCAGGATACTGGCCTTTTGTTTCTTTTCTGTAGTCCCAGAAGTAGTCAGGTAGTTTGTTTGTCATTGGATTAATAATCAGAAGGGAATAAAATTGTTGTGTAGCAGAGGTCAGGCTCATTAGTTTTCATGCCATAACCATTAGTAATGATCCATAGATCTCTATGTTCATGTGCCAAGCTATAGCGTGAATGAAGGCGACCTCCAGCTCTTCTCATGAAAGCTTGATCGTTAAGCTTCCTATCATCATCAGTAAGATCTCCCCAATCACCTTTGAAGTGTCTAGCTAAATACCTTTCAACAATGTTGTCAGGCACGATAGATTTAACTCTGTCCGAGGCTACAATCCTTCCAAAGGCTGGAGAATAAAGGTTTGCTATGTTTGTCATTTTGGATCTACTGGACTGATGTAAAAGGTTGGATCATTTGTAGCAAATCCATTGTCTTGCTCTAGTTCTTGTGCTGACTTGAGATCTTTCTTTAATTTCTGTGTTTCTAATGTGTAAGTCCAGTTTCCTCTTGCTTTAAGTTGCACTGCATAACCAGTTTTTATACAATCTAATTTTTCTTTAGCCTGCATATTTGAGCTGACCATATAAGAAGCTATTTCTGCTGAAAGTTCTTCGTATGGTTGCTTTATTTCTTCATTAAATCTTTTTATCTGTTCTCTCATTCTGTGGTGTTGCTCAAGTTTTGATTGAATTGAAGCCTGAGATGGTTTCTGTCTACCACCCTTTATTTCTCTTCTATCAATTTTTTGATAGGCAGGAATTGATTCTTTTGTTTTCTTTTTTGGATTAGTACTTGTCATTAGAAGAAGTGAGTGTGTGTATTAAGAGCCTGATAAGGCAAGAGTGGGAGAAGTTACGCCCTCGGTCTGCTTACGCAGTCCCACACCTTGGGCAGCTTCTTGGCCTTGACTGTGACCATGACCAGCATTGTATCTGCTGCTTGATCTACGGATGTCAGGGTAGTTATCCAAGAGAAATGATAGAGCAGCTTTTTGCTCTCGTTTGTTATGTTCAACCAGTACAAGAGCTGGCTGATTATTTTCAATAATTTCTTTTGACTCTTGTTCTTTCTTAAGTTCAATCAAACGTTTATGTATTGCTTGAGCGAAGCCTTTACGGAAGTTAGTACGGAAGGATCTTGGAGCACCTTTATTTTCTTTCTTGGCCTCTTTACTTATTCTCTCCATCTCCTCTATGAGATAGTCACCATACAATTCAATCTGAATTTGATTTGCTTTACTGGCTATAATTTTTAGTTGCTTACCATTACTAAGAGTGTTATCGATCATAACCACTCCGTTGTAATACTTTGCAACTGCTGCAATCAATCTGTAGATTGCAATGTCTCTCTTCTTATATGATTTACCAAAAGGTAATTCAATTACTTCATCCTTTTCAGGATCAAAGTCAGCAGTGATATCTTGCTTTGCTACACCATGTTGCTTGCATAATGTTTCAAACTTCTGGACTGCAACTGCTGCCTCATTAGCGTTAGAGCTTTTGGAAAGACGTAATAGTTTAGCTAACTTAGCTTTGATTTCATTTATATTCATTACTTATCCTCCTCAAAACTTTTTACAAAACCTTCAGCCTCTTGCTTTGCTCGACTATATAAATGGCAAGTGAGATGACATAAAGCATTGAACTGTCCTTCATCTTTTAATTCTTCTCTATAAGAATCAATAAGAACTGTGCCTTGATGAGTCAGCTCAATAAAATTTTCTGGAGGATTAACCTCAGTTACATAAGGTAAGAGAGCGAATACTCTGCGTAAGAGTTCACGTTCAGTCATTAGATTTGGGTGGTGATGTGTGTGTAAAAAAGGTAAGACGATTAGTCTTTTCTTTCAAGCCTTCGTTTCAAAGCTTTACGAATAATGTCAGTTCCAGGATCGTCTATCAATTCAAACAAGTGAATCATTTCAGGGTTGTTTCTACACATTTGTTCGAGGTGATCTAAACCAAGCTTTACGCATTGATCCATCATCTCTTTCCCCTCTTTGCTATCGCCTCTCTCGTAAGCCTTTTCGCCTTCGATTCTGAGAGCATCTAATAGTTGTGGTGTAAATTCAGTCATTAGTTTTTGGTGTGTGTTAACCAGCTTCTTTAAACCAAGGCATCATGCGAACTTCTGAGAAGTATTCATAAGGCTCTTGCTTCAAAGCATTCTGGAAGATTGAAATCATATCTGTGACCTTGATGGTATCGGTAGAATTAGTTCTTACCTGACCAAGACTGTTGAGCACATATTTAATTTGCTCATCAGATAGATCAACTTTTTTCATTGTGCTCCATCGATTTCTTGTTGGATGATCTTTGCAATTCGTGCAGGATGTATTTGTCCTGAATAAACTGCCGCTTGTAGTAGCGAAGCTTTGATAACTTTCAGATCACTTACCGAAAATTCTAGTGGCAGATGCTTTTCAGAAGTAGTAAATTCTTTTGGGATGCTCATAGTTGGCATTGTGCGTTGTAACTGTCCAGTGTGTAAGGTTGTTTAGCCTTTTCTCTTTTCTGGGCATCAATAATATTCTGATACTTAGTCTTCTCTTCGTCATTGATGTTTGATACATATCTGGCTATCACTTCTTGCTTTAACCAGACATCATTGTCACAAGCTTTGACGAGATCATAGACAAAGGAATCATTTACGGGATCAGACATACAGCAAAATTAAAATCAACTGTATTAATAATGCTATGCATTTATATGTAGTCAGTTTTTGTTTCGGGATTGTAAGATTACTCATCGTAAGCCTCCAAGTTTGAGTGCAGTGTGACTGTAACGTTTTCGTTTCTCTTTAACCAGTAACAATATTCTAAGTTCGTACCTTCCCAAGGCTGCTTTTTAGACATGAGATAGCGTGAAAACTTAGGATCTTCAACTTTCACTACACGATAAACTTTGCCTTGTCTGACACTGCCGCTTACGTGCTTTGTTGCTTTGACTAATTGATTGAGTTTGAAAGGCATGATGATTAGATAATTGTCTTTGGTGGATGTGGTG
>Ga0208666_1000291_pt1 | contig 25088 bp, 14 predicted proteins | sample 5B_taG_FD_184078 | JGI IMG/M metagenome (GOLD analysis project Ga0208666, IMG submission 184078) | Marine viral communities from the Subarctic Pacific Ocean - 5B_ETSP_OMZ_AT15132_CsCl metaG (SPAdes) (version 2) | ecosystem: Environmental > Aquatic > Marine > Oceanic | place: Pacific Ocean...
GATACGCTCAAGCTTATAGCAATTTTCATCAATTAAGATTATACGCAAGAGGAGAGCAATCAATAGCTAAGTATAAAGATGAAATGTCTATAAATGGTGATTTATCTTATTTAAATTTAGACTGGAAACCAGTTGCTGTTGTATCAAAGTTTGTTGACATCGTTGTAAATGGTATGTCAGATAAAGGCTATCAAATAAGTACAATTGCACAAGACCCTTATTCTGTACAAGAAAAAACAAAATATGCTGAAGCTGTTTTAAGAGATATAAATGTAAAAAACGAATTAACTCAATTAAAAGAAAAGTTAGGTATAAACTTGTTTAACACTTCAAATCCTAAAGAACTTCCTTCTAGCCAAGAAGAATTAGAGCTTTATATGCAAATGAATTTTAAACAACAGGTAGAAATAGCTGAAGAAGAAGTTATTAATAACGTTTTAGAATTAAACAAGTATGATGAAACAAAAAGAAGGTTAGCGTATGATTTAACTGTTTTAGGAATAGGCGCTTGTAAAACACAGTTTAATAAAACAGAAGGAATAACAATAGATTATGTAGATCCATCATATATGGTTTATTCTTATACTGAAGACCCTAATTTTGAAGACATATACTACGTGGGTGAAGTAAAATCTATTACAATACCTGAATTAAAAAAACAATATCCTGATATTCCAGAAGAAGAATTATTAAGAATACAAAAAATGCCTGGTAATTCTCAATATATAACAGGTTGGGGCAATTATGACGAGAACACAGTACAAGTAATGTACTTTGAATATAAAACGTATCATAATCAAGTATTTAAGATAAAGAAAACAGACCAAGGTCTTGAAAAAGCTTTAATAAAGCCTGACGGTTTTAATCCACCGCCAAACGAAAACTTTGATGTAGTAACAAGAACAATTGAAGTATTATATACAGGAGCAAAGGTTTTAGGGAACAATTACATGTTAGAGTGGAAACTTGCTGAAAACATGACTAGGCCATATGCTGATACTACTAGAGTTAAAATGAACTATTGTATTTCAGCACCTAGATTATACAAAGGTCGTATTGAATCTATAGTTAGTAAAATAACGGGATTTGCTGATATGATACAGCTTACACACCTTAAGTTACAACAAGTTATGTCTAGAATAGTGCCAGATGGTGTTTTCTTAGATATGGATGGCTTAGCAGAAGTTGATTTAGGTAATGGAACAAATTACAATCCAGCTGAAGCTTTGAACATGTATTTCCAAACAGGTTCTATAGTTGGTAGGTCACTCACCCAAGAAGGTGGTATGAATCCAGGTAAAGTGCCTATTTCAGAATTATCTTCTTCATCGGGTCAAGCTAAAATTCAAAGCTTAATAGGAACGTATCAATATTACTTACAAATGATACGTGATGTAACTGGACTTAATGAAGCTAGAGATGGTAGTATGCCAGACAAAGATTCTTTAGTTGGTTTACAAAAATTAGCAGCAAACGCTTCTAACACTGCAACAAGGCACTTGTTAGATTCTTTATTATATATAGGATTAAGAACTTGCGAAAATATAAGTTTAAAAGCAGCTGATTTAATAAAACACCCGTTAACTAGAGAATCATTGAAAAATTCAATTAGTACCTTTAACACTAAAACATTAGAAGAACTAATTAACTTGCAGATACATGATTTTGGTATTTATTTAGAATTAGAGCCAGAGGAAGAAGAAAAAGCTAAGCTTGAACAAAACATACAGGTTGCTTTAAAAACTCAATCAATAGATTTAGCTGACGCTATAGATATTAGAGAAATAAATAACATTAAATTAGCTAATCAGTTTTTGAAGTTAAAGCAAACACAAAGACAAAAGCAAAAGCAAGAAGCTTCTAAACAAAACATCCAAGCTCAAGCACAAGCAAATGCTCAAGCTTCTGAAGCAGCAGCTATGGCTGAAGTACAAAAGCAACAAGCGCTCACTCAAGAAAAAGTAAATTTAGAACAAGCTAAATCTCAATTTGAGATACAAAGACTTCAAACAGAAGCTCAAATAAAAAGAGAGTTAATGGCTGAAGAGTTTAATTACCAAATGGAATTAGCAAAAGCTAGGGCAGGAGTTGAAGCAGATAGAGAAAAAGAAATAGAAGATCGTAAAGATCAAAGAACAAGAATACAAGGAACACAGCAATCAGAAATGATTGACCAAAGAAAAAATGATTTATTACCTATTAACTTCGAGTCAGAAGGTAATGATGATTTAAGTGGGTTTAATTTAGATTCGTTAGGACCTGAATAAACCTTTTATTTATTTAATTATATTATATTATGTCAACAGAAGTAAAGCAAGAAGGCGACTTTAAAATTAAAAAGTCTAAGCCAAAAAATTTAGGTAAAAACATAGATGCAAAAGACGAAGTAAAAAAAGTCAAAATATCTGAACCTAAAGATGAAATAAAAAAAGAGGAAGTAACTAAAGTAGTTATACCTACAGAAGATAAAAAAGAAGACGATGCCATTCAAATCGGAAAAACAAATGCAAGCGATGCTGCTGTCAAAGAACCAAAAGACAGTGCAAGTAGCGAAGAAGTGGTTGAAGAGGTACGGGAATCCGTTCAAGATGAAAAGCCAGTTCTTGAAGAAATAACCGATGAAGAGGTAGCTGAAGAAGTAAAAGAAATAAAGGAAGAAGTTAAAGAAGCTAAGAGAGAAGCTGAAATAACAGGTAAGCCTTTACCAGAAAATATTGAAAAGCTTGTTTCTTTTATGGAAGAGACAGGTGGAACTATAGAAGATTATGTGCGGCTCAATGCTGATTATTCTAATGTTGATAACAATACGTTGTTAAGAGAATATTACAAGCAGACAAAACCGCACTTGAACAGCGATGAAGTAAACTTTCTTATGGAAGATTCTTTTTCGTTTGATGAAGAATTAGAAGAGGAGCGAGAGATCCGCAAAAAGAAACTCGCAATGAAAGAAGAGGTTGCAAAAGCCAAAAACTTTTTAGAAAGCTCAAAAAGTAAATACTACGACGAAATCAAGTTGAGACCGGGCGTAACTCAAGAGCAGAAAAAAGCTATGGACTTTTTCGATCGCTATACGAAGGAGCAGGAGACTGCAACTCAGAATCATAATGATTTTAAACAACAAACAAATGATCTTTTCAAATCAGATTTCAAAGGTTTTGATTTCAAAGTAGGAGAAAAGAAGTTCAGGTATGGTGTGCAAAATCCAGAAAAACTAGCTGATAAACAATCTAATATCACGAACCTAGTCGGGAAGTTCTTTGATAGTGAAGGTAAGGTAAAGGATTCTAAAGGTTATCACAAAGCTATTTATGCTGCTGAGAATGTAGATACTATTGCTAATCATTTTTATGAACAAGGGAAAGCAGACGCAATCCGAGAGGTTGTTGATGGTTCTAAAAACCCTAGCACAAACCCAAGACAGACTGCACAGACTGATGGGTTTAAAGATGGGATTAAAGTAAAAGTGTTAGGCGATAAATCAAATGATTCTTCAAGATTATCAATTAAAAAAATCAAAATTTAAAACTATATAAATTATGGCACTATCACCATTGTTTGGATCATTAGTTCCAAGCCAAAAATTACAAGCCCTGACGAGTAACTATCTTAGTTTCACAGATGGCAACAATGATTTCGCACAACAGTACCTACCTGAGATCTACGAGCAAGAAGTAGAGCGTTACGGAAACAGAACTCTTTCTGGTTTCTTACGTATGGTTGGAGCTGAAATGCCTATGACGTCTGACCAAGTTATTTGGTCTGAACAGAACCGCTTACACATCGCTTATGATAATGTTATCATGGCAGCTGGAGCAGCGGTTAATGTACTTTCTTTCAACGTTACTGCTAGCATAACTAACGTTATTGCTGTTAAGGATACTATTGTTATAATGGATCCAACTAACGGAGTTGAATGTACTGCAATAGTAACTGCAAGAACCGCTGGTGTTGTTGGAGGAGCTGATGCTACTATTACAGTTGCGCCTTACGGAGCTGCTGCAGTTTCTTCTGCAACAGGTGCTGGAGGTATTGGAGCTGGAGCACGTACAGATCTTAAGATCTTTGTTTACGGTTCTGAGTATGGAAAAGGACTTGGCGACGCTACTGCAGAGTCTATTACTCCTTCTTTCACTCAATTTAGTAACTCACCTATCATTATTAAGTCTAAGTATCAAATCTCTGGATCTGACACTGCACAGATTGGTTGGGTAGAAGTTGCTACTGAAGACGGAACTAACGGATATCTTTGGTACTTGAAAGCTGAGTCTGAGACACGACTACGTTTTGAAGACTACTTAGAGATGTCTGTTGTTGAAGGAGAATTAGCTGCTGCTGGTTCTGCTGCTTTAGGAGCTAACAACAAAGGTACTCAAGGATTGTTCTCTGCTATTAAGACAAGAGGTAATAACTTCTCTGCTTACGGTGGAACTTTAGCTGAGTTTGATTCAATTCTTAAGAACCTTGATACTCAAGGAGCTATTGAAGAGAACATGCTTTTTGTTAACAGAAGCCTTTCACTAGAGCTTGACGACATGCTTGCTGGCTTGTCTGCTGGAGCAAACGGTGGAACTGCTTATGGTTTGTTTGAGAATTCTGAAGAAATGGCGTTGAACTTAGGTTTCACAGGTTTCCGAAGAGGTTCTTATGACTTCTATAAGACTGACTGGAAATATCTTAACGATGCTTCTACTCGAGGTGGTTTAGTTAAAGCTGCTGGTGGCGCTGGTATTGCTCCAATTGAGGGAGTATTAGTTCCTGCTGGAACTTCTACTGTTTACGATCAAACTTTAGGCACTAACATCCGCCGACCATTCTTACACGTACGTTATCGTGCTTCTCAAGCTGATGACCGTCGTATGAAGTCTTGGTTGACTGGATCTGTTGGAGGAGCTTACACTTCTGATCTAGACGCTATGCAAGTACACTTCTTATCAGAGAGATGTCTTTGTGTTCAAGGTGCGAACAATTTCGTAATCTTCACTAAGTAATCGATCAATTAAAGTAATGTTACCCCTGGCTTTTGCTGGGGGTAATTATTACTCTTTTAAACTATTTAATCTTATTATATCATGGCTAAAAAAGCTACAGCTAAAAAAGTTGAGGTAGCACCTCAAGAAATTGAAACTCCACAATATGTGGAACCAACACCACAAAAGATAGCAAAAGCTCCTAAGTGGGAAATAAAAGATAGAGTATATCTTTTACAAGACAGACACAAACCATTAACATACACTTTGCAAAGTAAGCATCATCACAGATCTTCATTGCTTTGGTTTGACCAAGAGACAGGTATGCAAAGAGAACTACGCTTTGCTCTTAACCAAAACTCTCCTTTTGTTGATGAACAAAAAGGTGAAGTAACACTTGGTCATATAATGTTTGAAAATGGTGAGTTAAAAGTTGCTAAAGAGCAACAAAACTTACAAAAACTATTGTCTCTTTATCATCCTAGTTTAAATAAAAAATATTACGAGTTTAATCCTATTGCTATTGCAACAGATGAGCTTGATGATATTGAACTAGAAGTAGACGCTTTAGTAGCTGCGAGATCTATGGATATAGATCAAATGGAAGCTATACTTAGAGTTGAAGTAGGTTCAGAAGTTTCTAAAATGAAAAGTAAAGAAATAAAAAGAGACCTTATGTTTTTTGCTAAAGAAAACCCAGGTTTATTTTTAGATTTAGCTAACGATGAAAACGTAATGCTACGAAACTTTGCTATCCAGGCCACAGAAGCTGGAGTAATTAAGCTATTAGAAGATCAACGTACTTTTGTTTGGGCTTCAAATAACAAAAAATTCATGACAGTTCCTTTTGATGAGCATCCATACTCAGCTATGGCAGCATTCTTCAAAACGGATGAAGGTTTGGAAATATACAAATCAATAGAGAAAAAATTCTCATAACATGTAATACTATATAGTAGTCGGGTCACTCTTTATGAGTGGCCTAACTATTATAAATAAAATAAAAAAATAATGGCGGTAAATATAAACACAGTATACACTACAGTATTATACATACTGAATAAAGAACAGCGGGGATATATTCCACCGGCTGAGTTTAATAGTCTTGCTGTACAAGTTCAAAATGATATTTTTGATTCTTACTTTCCTGATGGAAACCAGGTAAACCGCTTAAATCAAAGTAACAGACAAAACGATACAGAGTTTTTTGATATGTTTAAAGATATATCATATAAACTCTTTCCTTTTGAAAAAGAAACAGCTTTTACCTGGAATGCTGCAAATACAGGTTTTATATACACAGGTACTAAAACAATATACAAGCTAGGAGAAATTATCGCAACAACTCCGGCTTCACAGATAGGGCAACCTGCTAATTTTGAGTCAGTTGTGCAATTAACCAGCAAGAGTGATTATACAGAAATCACAAAATCTAAGCTAACTGCGCCAACAGCTCAATATCCTATTTGCTTTACAACGCAAACAGCTGCTGCAATTGCGCCAGCAACAACCCCACAATTATTAATCAAAGTGTCTCCAGCTTCAGCTACGACAACTTTAGCTGTAAACTGCTTATTTAAGCCGACTGATCCTTCTTGGGGTTTTACAGTAGGTTCATTAGGCCAATATGTTTATAATTCAGCTACTTCAGTAGACTTTGAACTAGACGTTTCAGAGCAAAACAATTTAGTGATTGAAATATTAAAATATGCAGGTATAATAATTAAAGACCCGCAAATAGTACAAGCTGCAGCACAAGCATCACAACAAGAAGAAATAAACTTAAAACGTTAATAAATGGCATTAATAACTGAAAATAACGCACAATACTACGCTGGAACGCAAGACTTTCTTGTTAGTAATGCAGCTGGTAATCAAGAATATACATGTACGTTTGACACTGATTTAGTTTTTGGTAGTCATAATCCATTAGAGACAAACTATGCTTTAAACAACTTTAAGTTATATACCGCAGCTGCCGGTGTTGCTACATATACTGAGTATACAGCTGCTTACACTGTTTTGAATAACGTAATAAAAATTACTAATGGTTTAGCTTTAAATACAAGTATTGTAGTTCAATTAAAGAATAAAGAAGGTGGTCAGTATGGTAACAGAGACGCTTATGGTAATACTGTAGAAGAAAACTGGGGATCATATGCTTATATAAAGCTTAATGATATTATAGACAACTATATGGTAGGTTACGTTGGTGACGGCAAACTTGTAAATAAGGTAAAGAAAAGCGATGTATTATTCTTTGCTAAAAGAGGCTTACAAGAATTTAGCTATGACACACTTAAAAGTATCAAGTCGCAAGAATTAACAATACCACCAAATTTAAGTGTACCTATTCCACAAGATTACGTTAACTACGTGAATATGAGCTGGGTAGATCAAGCTGGAATTAAGCATATTATATATCCAACTACATTAACAAGTAATCCTTATAAAACGCCTATACAAGATGGCCAAGGTGTTCCAACTCAAGACAACTTTGAAAGAAACTTACAAGGAACCTCTATAACCAATAAGCGTTGGAAAGATAATAATTTAAAAAATTTAGACAGAGAGCTAGATAATTCGTCGTTTTGGGCTAATATATATGGTGGTGGTTTTGGCAACGGTTTTGGAACTGTTGGTGGACAATACGGTATACAACCAGAAATAGCACAGATAAATGGCTGGTTTACTATAAACGAAAGAGAAAATAAGTTTAGCTTCTCTAGTGACCTCAGTGACAAGTTAATTATACTTAGTTATATATCAGACGGTTTAGCTATAGATAGTGACACTAGAGTGCCTAAAATGGCCGAAGAGGCAATGTATGCGTATATAAGTCATGCTATAATATCTACACGTTCAAATCAACCTGAATATGTAGTAAATAGATTAAGCAGAGAAAAAGCTGCAAAGCTTAGAAATGCAAAAATAAGATTATCAAATATTAAGCTAGAAGAGTTTACCCAAATTATGAGAGGTAAATCTAAGTGGATTAAAAACTAAAGTTATATGGCCAAAGTCACTAATACTTTTATAAAAAGTAAACTAAACAAAGATTTAGATGCTAGACTTATCCCTAATGGAGAATATAGAGATGCTGTAAATGTGCAAGTAAGTAGGTCTGAAAGTGATAGTGTTGGTTCACTTGAAAATGTTTTAGGAAATGTTTTAGCTCATGACTTTAACTTAACGCCAGATCATTCTTGCATAGGTCAGTTAACAGATGAAACAAATGGATGTATTTATCTCTTTATAACCAACTACACAGACACAGTTAACGAACTACAAAGAACATATTCTAAAACTGCAAGTAATTTTATTTATAAATATGACATAGTAAGTGACGTAGCTACAACTTTAGTCACTGGATCTTTTTTAAATTTTTCTAAAACAAGTCCTATACACGCAGTAAATATTTTAGAGAATTTTTTATTTTGGACAGATAATAGAAATCAACCAAGAAAAATAAATTTAAATTTAGCTGTTGGCTCTTATTACACTACAGAAGATCAAATATCTGTAGCTAAATACAACCCTTATAGATCTATGCAGTTATTCCAAGAAGTTGGAACAAATACAGGTGTTTTAGAATGTAACATGAAAGATGTAACGTCTAAGTTTTTGCCAAATGGTGGAACAGCAACTGTTGTTAGTGCTACAGCTGGAGGAACATCTACAATTGTCATAAATAATATACAAGGTCAAGTATTAGAAGACAACAGCGAATACGCACTTCAAGGAGCTAAAATATCTACAGTAAACAGTGTTACTGGAGCGTTAACTGATACAGGTTTTACAGTTGATACATTTGTATATGCAGCTGGTCCCCCTGTTGTTACATCAATAACTCTTACTGGAAGTTTTAATCCAACAGCTTTAACAGAATTAGTTTTTAATCCAAATCCTTATTATGATGAAGAATTTGCTGGAGACAAAAATTATTTAAAAGATTTATTTGTAAGGTTTAGTTATAGATTTAAATTTGAAGATGGTGAATACTCTATAATGGCTCCATTTACTCAAACAGCTTTTATACCTAAACAAGACGGGTATTTTATGTACGTTGATGAAACTGGTCAACCTGAAAAAGACGATTTATCTAATTCATACAGAAGTACAGTTGTTTCTTTTATGGAAAATAAAGTTGATGATATTAAATTAACTATACCAAGACCAGACATAGCAGGAACATTAACAAATGATTTAAAAATATCTGAAATAGATATATTAATAAAAGAGTCTGATGGGCTAGTTGTTAAAGTTTTAGAAACAATAAAAGTTAATGAGAGTTATAGTTTTAATTCTACTGGAAACCCAGTATATCAATATAAGTCAACAAAAGCTTTTAAAACTTTACCTTCAAGTGAAATAACTAGAGTTTATGATAAAGTACCAGTTAGGGCTTTTGCACAAGAAATAACTGGAAATAGAGTTATTTATGCTAATTTTCAAAACAAGCATACTCCACCTTCTTTTATAGATTATAATATTGCAGCTACTGAAAAAAGTGCAACAGCACTTAATAGAGGATCTTCTTCTGTTAATTCTCCAGGAGCTCCAACAACGGGTGCAACTATACCTCTTCAAAATAGCACAGGTAATATTGCTTTAGGCTCTACAGTAACAGGTACTGGTATATCTGCAGTAACAAAAGTAACTGCTATTGTTGGTGATCCAGTAACACAAATAACAGTTAGTCCGGTGATATCTGCTCCCGGTTTAAACGATAATGTTGTTTTAACTTTTAACGCTTCTTCTGAAGACGAAAATAAAACAAGCAGGATAGATTATCCAAATTCATCTTTAAAACAAAATAGAAACTATCAAGTTGGTGTTGTTCTTTCTGATAGATATGGAAGACAATCAACTGTTATATTGTCTGATAACTCAACAATAGACCCAACTTTAATAAACTTTGGTAATTCTACTGTATATAGTCCATATGATGGTGAAGATATACTTAGAAGACCTAGTTCATGGGCTGGTGATTCTTTAAAAGTTTTATTTAATTCTCAAATAGGACCTGCAAATGCTAATAAACAAACAGGTACAGTAAATACAGCACCTGGTTCTATAGAATATCCAGGCATTTACAATGGTGATCCTACAAGTAATAGTTATAATCCTCTTGGTTGGTACTCTTATAAGATAGTAGTTAAACAAACAGAGCAAGAATATTACAACGTTTATTTACCTGGTATTATGGCAGCCTACCCTGGCGCTAGTCAACAGTCACTGGAATTAGGTAGCACTTCTCATGTTGTTTTAATAAATGATAATATTAATAAAGTACCAAGAGATTTAACAGAAATAGGTCCAGATCAAAAACAATTTAGAAGTTCTGTTCAATTATTTGGTAGAGTTCAAAATTCAGCAGAAAACATTACAACAATAAATTACGGAAAACAATCAAAGCAATATTATCCTGGTCAAGAAGCTGACACGGCAACTATAATATCTGTGATGAGAGACATGTTTGAAGTACCAGCAACACTATCATCTGGTTCTGGATTTTTGCAGTTTTATGATAATGAGTCTAATCCTTTAATATCAAGAATAAGCACTAGTAGTAAAATAGGTCATAAATCAGATACAGTAGGAGGAATACAACACTTAGCAGTGTATGAAACAGAACCTGTTGAGTCCTTATTAGACATATATTGGGAAACTTCTACTTCTGGAGTTATAACTGAATTAAACACTTTAATTGCTAATGCAACTGGAGCTGTTCAAAATATAAGCTCTTGGACACCTGATTTTACAGAAGCTGCAACCACAAGTCCAGCTGCTTCAGCGGAAATATTAGCTAATGATTTTTCAGTTTTAAATGCTCAAGGAGCAGCTGTTATTCCTACTAGTTTAGTTATAACTAGTGTAGTAGATGGAAATGGAACTAATTTTATAAATAATACTGCTTATTTTCAATTAGTTGCAAGAACAGGTGCTAACGAAGGTTTATTCAATATTGCCATTACAGCAGGTTATTTTAATAATGTTTACTATGAGTCTAATCCAAACTTTAGAACATTTACTTTTAATTTTACAGCTGTTGTAAATGGCTCTACTTCTACGTTTTCAGAAACTGCAAGTTTAACAAATGTAGCTCCAAGTATAACTTCATCTGTTCCTGCTCAAGGAAATGTATTTACAAATAATCAAGAAGCAACATTTATTACAATAAAAGGAGTAAATGGTTCTTCAAATACAGCGCTAAGAAATAAAGATTTAAGTTATACTATAGTAAAACAACAAGATGCAAATGGTAATAATGTAAACTTTTTTGGAACTTCAAGCACGGGGGTTGATGGAACAGAATTTAAAACAGTAATTAAAAATTTAAGTAGTGGTTCAAACCCAATGGGCGTAGGTGATTACACTTTAGAAGTAGATTTAAACGACCCTAGTCTTTCAGTAACAGCATCTTACGTTATAAAAATAGGTGTAGTACCAGCTTCTGTTTTTAATTTACAAATGGACACATCTTCAGGTTCTATAAACGGAGTAATGTTAAATATTAATCAAACTGGAAACCCAAGTAATGGATGGTATATAATAATAGGTTATAACTTTACTCAATGGCAAGGTAGCGGAAATGGAACTATAACTCAACCTTTAGAAATTAATAGAAAAAATGCTTTAACAAGTGTTACTACTGGAACATGTCCAAGTACTGGCACTTGGCTTTTTGCGGCTAGTGAAAACAATGTGAAGAGTTTGTTTAGAGACGCTTGTGGAAATGCTCAACCTACAGAAACGCCCGTATCTAATTTTACTAGTTATTATTATCAAATAATACAAGTGTAATATCATTAAGAAATAAGTAATAATAATTATGGCAGGAATAATAGTAGAAGTAAAATATTTTAACACTTTTGTTTTAAAAAAATCAGTTCAGACTAATACTCAAACTGGTAGTAGACCTCAGAACCAACCTGTGTGGAATGGTTCTTTTGGTGTACCTTCTACTGTAGCTGGTGGTTATCCAGTTGTTGCAGGTTCTAATGGTACTACAGAAAGTGAATTTAGTTGGGCGATAGAAGAATCAAGAATACGAGGAGGTTATAACAACACGTCTGTTGATTTTTCACCAAAAGCTTACTTAGTAGAAGATGAACCAAACGCCTCTAGACTTGGTAATTCAATAATATACTCTGGTATATTTAACTCAAGAACTGGAATTAATGATACTAATGTTTTTTCAATAGGTGAAAACATAACTAAAAGTGCAGATCCTGTCAATGGGTCAATACAATTATTATATGCAGAAGATACTAATTTAACTGTTTTTCAACAATATAAAGTAAGCAGAGCTTTAATAGATAAAGATGCAATATATTCAGCCGAAGGAGGTGGTACTGTAACAGCTTCTAATCTAGTTATAGGAACTTTACAAGCTTATGCTGGTAAATTTGGAATAAGTAATAATCCAGAAAGCTTTGCTGCTTATGGATATAGAAAATATTTTTCTGACAAGAATAATAATGCCGTGTTAAGATTATCAAGAGATGGTATAACTGAAATATCAAAGTATGGTATGCAAGATTTTTTCAGAGATGAATTAAATAACATTGATACTAGCTCTTCACCTGGTGTGATTCAAGGTTCTTATGATTTATATACTGATCAATATGTTATGTCTCTTCAACAAGACCCTGTTTATAATGACTCTAGAACAAGAAAATTTAAAACATTAGCATTCGATGACTCTATAAATGGATGGACAAGCCTATTCACTTATGAGCCTATAAGAATGTTTTCAGTACGTAATAAATTCTTTTCAATGAAAGAAGATCAATTATGGTTACACAATTCTGATCTTGTAAATAGAGGTAGTTTTTATGGAGTAAATAATCCAAGCACTGTGACTGTTATATTTAACCCTGAACCTATAAGATCAAAAACCTTTAGTACAATGAGTTATGAAGGTAATAATGGGTGGAAATTAACTACATTAGCATCAGACGGTACAGGCAAAGATTTTGAAAACTTAGCTTGGAATAGTACATTAGATAATGCTAATTCTATATTTAGTTATTATGAAGGAGAATATATCATAAACCCAGCAAACGGCCAAGCTGTCACAAGAGCAAATTATAACGGTACTTTTGGAACAGTTAACCCGCCTTATCCTAGGCTTTATGCTGGATTTGATAGAAAAGAAAACGCTTATGTTGCTAACTTGGTTAATAATAGTCCAGCAGCAAGTGGAGAAATAATATTTGGAGAAGTAATAAGTGGAATAAAAGGTTTTTATGCTACAGCAACTTTTTCAACAGATACAACAACAGATCCAGGAGGAGAAAAACAATTGTTTTCGGTAGCAACAGACTTTTTCTCTAACAATGGATATTAATAAATTAAATAAATAAATATGTCATTATTATTAAGCGGTATTTTAGGTATAGCTGGTCAAGTTGGAGCTGGTATAATGGGAGTTACGCAAGCTAACATCAGAAAAGACGACGCAACTACAGAGAGGAAACTAGCTGAGGCTAATTTAGCCAATTTAGAAAAAAACAGACAAGAAGTAATAAATCCTTACGAAAACGTAACAGATTTAAGTAGCATGCTTAGTAATCCTATGGCTAATTTAGGCGTTGCTACTCAAGCTGCTGAAATGCAAATAGAGCAAGCTGATATTTCTTTAGCTAACACTTTAGATACTATAAGAGCTACTGGAGCAAGCGCGGGTGGAGCTACAGCTTTAGCTCAAGCAGCTTTACAAAGCAAAAAAGGTGTTTCTGCTAGTATTGAACAACAAGAAGCTCAAAACGAAAAACTCAAAGCTCAAGGAGAAGATCAACTTCAACGCATGAGAATGTCTGAGGCGCAAAGAGTACAACAAGCAGAAGCTTCAGGAAAGCAGTTTATGTTTGGTGCTCAAGAAAGAAGAGATGAAATACAATTAGACAGAATGGCTGGTCAAATTGAAAATGCTCAAGAAAAAGAAGCCTTAGCCGAAGCTAATAGAGTTTCAGCTATAACAGGAGCTTTAGGTGGGGCAACAAGTGTGTTTGGCTCTATGGTCGAAGGTGGAGCTTTTACTCCAGATGAAGAGGGAAATTTAGATTATGGTTTGCCTTTTTTAAATAAGCTTTTTAATAGAAAATAATATGAGTTACAGAAATCCAAAACAAAAACTTTTTGACACTGGAATTTATTATACTAATTTAATAAATGACATAACTTCAGGTATCAAAGGTCTTACTGAAAGAAAACTAAAAAGAGATCAGTTTCAACGTGAACAAGATTTATTGAATAGAAGAGAAAATCGTAAGCTTGTAAGCAAAAGAGTAGATGAAACAAATGATGAAAAGTTAGCTGCAAAAAAACAAACAGCCATAAACCCTGGTGTTTTCAGTAATTTAAACACTGTATTAGATGAAAACTATATTGAAGTAGGAAATATAAGAATTAAGCCTTTAATGACTCTTGAACAAAACATAATTAGTGACAACGCTACAATTCTTCCAGATCAGCTTGCTGGTCATAATGTTTACTTTGCTAAATATATTCAACGAGCCATAGATGGTACTTCTTCTTCTAAAGTTGACGAAGAAGGTGGTATTTCTTCATACACTGATTGGAAAATGGTAAGAATAGCTCAAGGTCTAGCAGACGGCAGCAGACAACTTGACACAGAATTAGATATGACAAATACTTCAGGGCCTGTAGTTACATATACGGATCCTGTTACAAAAACCACTTGGAATACTAAAAGTATAGCTCTACAAGAATTAAATCCTTCAAGTAATCCTTTTTACAATATAACTATACCAATGTATACAAAAAACATGACGGATGCTATAAAAGCTGGAGCTTTGAACCCGGATGGTAATGTTAAAGCTGAAGTATATAATAATTCAAAACGAGAGCCTGTATCAAGCACTAAGGAAGGTTCTAACAAAATTGTATTTGAAGGTTATACGGTAAAACCTAACAACGAGTTTATTGCAAACATAATGCAAGACACTTCTTTATCTGTGGCAAACTCTCTTTTAGATCCAGATAATGGCTCACCACAAAGATTTGTTATACTTTATAATCACTTAATGGACAAGATGAACTTAAAAGGTGATAGACTCTTCAATGATGTTGGAACAGCTGAAAACCCAGTTACAGATGACATGATAGAAAACTTTACAAACGTATACACAGCTTATGCCGTTGGAAACATAGCTCCTTCAATTATAGCAAGTAAAACAATTAAACCTGAAAAAGATAATCAAGGTAATAATGTAATATCTGATTCAGAAGTTTTAACAATAGCTACAGAAGCTAAAGAAAACGTTGAACAAGCTATTATAGATATCAAACCAGGTGGTGGAACAATAGGAAATAAAAGAGGTAAAAATTATTTCTTAAACAAAAAGTTTAACGGGCAGTTAATTAGAGATGTTGAATACTTCCCTTCAGAAGGAATACTAGAGCTAAGCATATCTTCTGGTCAGTCAGCAGACGAAGAAAAAACTAAACCAATTAGAATAGATGTTAATAATACAGAGCAGGTTAAATTATTAACTTCAGAATTATTAAAAAATATTTATGGCCAAGGTGAAAAATCTGGTAGAAAAATAACAAATGCTTTAGAAACTATTTATCAAGAAATACCACTTCAAGAACAGCAAGAAAAAACAGAATTTAATGTTGAAGAAGTAATAAGTAATCCTATATCATATTCAGGAACAGCTGAAGATTTAATAAATAATGTAGCTTAATTATGGAAGAATTAGAAGAAATTGTACAAAGAATGATGGATGAAAACACTCCTGAAGAAGAAATAAAAAAGTACATTAAAGACTACAAGGCGGGAAAGCTGAACGGTGCTGCAGAAAAGGGTGCAACTGCAACACCAACTCCGGTAGCATCCGAGAATATGGTTTCAGATTCGGGAGTTTTTTCTTCGGAATCATACGCAAAACAACAAGCTGATTTTAAATCAGAAACTCCTTTAGATAAAAGCTTAAGAGAAATTAGAGAAAATATTAAACCTGAAGAGCCTGACTTTGAATTAAACACAAAGATGACAGATCAAGGTGCTTTCAATAATTTTAAAATTAGAACAGGTAGAGAAGCGACTAGCGTAATGGAATTAACAGATGAAGATTATAAATCTTTTTTTGACAACAAAAGAACGAATGTTAATGAAGAATTACTTTCAAGTAATTTAAAAAAACAAAAACAACTTGAAAATCAAAAAAACATATTAGAACAAGAAATATCTACAAGTGTTGGAGATAAAGAAATTAAAGATAAAGCACAAGTAGATTTAAATTATGTAAACAGCCAGTTACAAGATTTAAACGATAATCCTATTTTTCAATTACAAAAAAAAGGTATTGAAAACTTACAACAAGACAGTTACACTACAAGAAGAACGGCAGATACTTTTGAAACTGTTACAAATACAGTTCAAAATGTTTTAGGTTTAGTTAATATAAACGTAGGTTCTAAAGAAGAAATAAAGCTAGACGAAGACGCGCTTGTTAGTGCTGTAAGTGGTATGGATCAAAGAGATCTTCAAAAACTATCAAAAGGTAATTTTACAACAGAAGAAAAAGAAGCAATAATAAACAATGCTAAAGTTAATGTTTTTTCTAAAAAATCAAATATAATTGATCTTCAAATTGAAAACGTTCAAAAAGAATATACTCAAGGCTCTTTTAATTTAGAAAATAAGCTTTTAGACATAAAAGGTCAATTAAAGATATTAAACAATTCATTCAAAGATCCAAATAATAAAACACCAGAAGCTGTAAATTCTTATAACAACTTAGTAAAATCTTATAATAAGGTTATTTCACAAGCTAAAAAATCAAATGTTTTTTATAAAAATAAATTTAATGATTTAAAAGACAAAAGAGATCAAGTAGCTGCAGATTTAAACATTGAAATTACAAACGGTATTTTAACACTACCTGATAATTTTGAATCTACTAAAAAAGCTAAAGAATATTCTGAAAGCTTTAGTGAAGATGGTTGGTGGAATGGAACTAGAGATATTACAAATACGTTTGTTCAAGGAATGGCACAAACATTTGGTAAAGCAACAGTTGGTACTGCTTCTTGGTTTTTAACTAGCGCTGGAGACTTATTTACAGATCAAGACGAATACTCTGTTTTTGATGCTTTTAGCGATAGAATGACTAATATACTTGGTACTGATATTTTAGCAGTTTCTAAAGATGAAAAGTTTGATATTTTAGACAAAGAAGGAAATTTTAAAAGTTCACCAAGAAATTATATTAAAACTACAGCTGAAATGCTACCTTTTAGTCTTCAAATAATGCTGGACGTTAGAAGAGGTAAAATTACAGGTTATAAAAAAGGATTAGGTAATGCACTTACTAATTTAAAAAATAAAACATTTAGAAATGTCAAAGGCCAGGCCTCTTCTTTAAAAAATGTTAAAAACCTAAAAAACATAACTTCTACTCCCCTGAAGCCAATTAGCCAAGCGACTAAAAACAGCATTATTATGGCTGAATCAGCTTTTAGCATAACTGTTTTAGACAATAAAGCCGAAGCTATGAAAAAAGGTTTAAGTGATAATCAAGCTACTGTTTATAGCGGCGTGGTTTCTTTGGCTGAAGGTTTAGTGCAAAGCGTAATGCCTGATGCTAATTTTTTTAAAGGAGTAAAAGGTTCTAGATTATTAAATGATTTTATAGGAAACTTAAAAATTGCCGCCAATAAACAAGCCACTCAAGCTGCTGTAGCACAATTTGTTAAAGGTATAGGTTTAGAAACCTTAGAAGAAGAGTTTCAAGCTGGTAGCAAAATAATGGCAGACTTAGCTTTTGGTTTAGGACTACCTGATTCAAGCTCTTTTATAGCCGATCAAAAAAGACTTTTAGCTGGTACGGTAATGTTAAGTTCTGGTTTAGGTACTGTAGGTGCTGCTAAAACTTTTTCTAACGAAAAAATTAGATTTTACAAAGAGATGAGCGCTAATAGTGAAGGCTTGCTTATGCAGCTAACCGCAATGGCTGAAGGCATACAAGACCCGAAGTTAAAGCAAGAGTTTAGAGACGCTCAATTATACGCTGTTGATGTTATAGACGCAATAAATAACAGCCCAGAAAATGTATCATCGGAAGAAATAGATTTATTAGTAGAAAAAAAGAAGCTTTTAGAAAAAAAGAATAAAACACCTGAAGGTTTTAGAGAAGACATAAACGAGCAAATAAAAGCTGTAGATGAAAAAATTAAAAATTCTAAAATAACTAGAACTCAAGAAGGTAGAAGGTCTGGTAGAGAAACGAATCTCAAAAACTTAGCAACAAGATTAAGTGCTAATGTTGACGTTCTTGAAAATGAAGATGCAGTAAAAAACAAAATAAAAGAATTAAAAAAACAAGGTGTTAAAGTAGATGAAAAAGAAAGTGCTAATTATGGTACTTTTTATACTACTAGCGATGGTAAGGTTGGCGTAATAGTAAATCAAGAATCAGAAAAAGCAGATGCCATACCTGAAACAACTTTATTACATGAAGTTTCTCATGTTATATTAAACAAAAGCTTTAAGGCAAACCCTAAACTAGCTGTAGAGTCAGGTAAGTCTTTCCTAGAAGAGCTTAAAAATAGAGCTAGATTTACTAGTGTTGAATACCAACAAAGGGTAGGTGATTATTTGCAACAATTTGCTAATGGAGAAATATCAGAAGCTGTGTTTTTTGAAGAAGCTATAGCTTTAGCTGTTGAAGGAATAGAAAGTGGTGGTATTGTGTTAGATAACAGTATAAAAACTAGGCTTGAAGACTTTTTTAGAAGGCTGCTTCAAAGCGTAGGTATAAAAGATATATCTTTTGACGAAGGTATTGATATTATAAACTTTATAAAAGATTATAATAGATATGCTAAAACTGGAAAAGGATCAGCAGTTTTAGAAAAAGCAGCAAAAGATGGTATTAAAGGAAAGTTAGGTGATTTATCTCAAGAGCAAAAAGATCAATTAGCAGAAGATGAAAGAGCAATAAGAGAATCAGGACAACTTTTTGAACCAGAAACAAAAAGATCACAAAGAAAAAATCAAGAAATATATAAAGATCTACAAAAAATAGATGAGTTTGAAGCAGACTTTATGCCAAACCAAGAAAGTAAAAACAGAAAGCAAGAGCTTTTAAAAGAATTACAAGAGTTAAATCAAACTAAAACTAAATCTTCACTAAAAAAACAACCTACTGAAAAACAAAAAGTTGCTTCAGACGCGGTGCAAAAGTTATTTGAAGAAAAACCTAGAGACTGGGAAGGTAAAATAATAGAATTATATAAGCCCATTACAAAAAAGCTTGTTGAAATGAGAAGGTTTAAACATGATGATTTTAATGTTTACAAAGACGAGCTTTTATCAGAGATAGAAAATACTGATAGAGGAATACTTGGTTTAATAAGAAGATATGATCCTTCAAGAAATGACAGTTTAGCAGCTTTTATAAGTCTAAATTTACCTAGACGAATGATAGAAGTAGACGAAAAAATATTTCCAAAAAGCTTTACAAAACAAATTGATGAGCAAAGAACTTCAACTATTGAAGAGGCTGACACAACAATTGAAGAAGCTGTTGATGAATCAATAACACCAACAACACAAGAAAAGTTAAACTTAAGAAAAAAAATAAAACTACCAGATGAGCAAGTCGAGAAAGTACGGGAAGCAGTTAGAAAAACATTTGGAACAAAACTACCTCCACCTGATTCGCCTCAATTCAAAAAAGCACTTAGAAAAGCTTTTGACACCGAACTCTTCAAAGAATTAAAAACTAATGTTTTTAAAGCAAGAAAAGATTATGAGTTTTTTATGTCACAAAACTGGAAAGCGCTATACGATGCTATTCCTCAAGAGACTTTAAATCAAAGCTTTGCTCCGTTTAGAGAAGCTGTTTTAGACGAAACCGGTAAGCAGAAAAGAGAAAAGACACCCGAAGGTGAGCGTATATTTAGAAAAAAGAACATAACTAAAGAAGAGTTTTTAGATTATTTCTTTAGTCCAGACCTTGGTGTTTCTACACGAGGCACAAGAAAAGATGCAATAGTAAGGATGATGGCTCAAGAGTTAGGTTTTGATGCTATAATGGAAACTATACAAGAACCTAAAGTTATTGAAAAAACTGAGTTTGTAAATCCTAAAATAACACCTCAAAGTATTGCGCCTGCAGTTAATAGAGCTATAGACCAAAAATTTTCTTTAAGAAAAGGAGTTGAATTTAACAAAGATAATGGATTTAAAACTCCTGATTTTCAAACTCAAGAAGGAGTTAAAGAATATGCTAATCACATAAAACTTTTAGCTAAAGCGGGTGTTTTTGAAAGTGGTTTACTTACACCATCTATGCTAGTTCCAACAGTTAAATTTGGAACAATCGAGTATGTAGAAAACAGTGAAGAAGCTAAAATAATAGAAAATTGGATAAAAAGATCTAACCCTACTACAAAGCAAATAGAGCAAAAAGACACAGACTCTCCACAGAGAAAAAAGAATTCTGGAATACAACAAGGAGAAATAAAGTTAAAATCATATTTAAGGGCTTTAATTAAAGATGTTGATTTTGGCCAAAAAACAACTGGCACAACTCAAAGAGCAGATCAAGTATTTGGTAACACTTTTAAAAAATTTAATAAAATATCTTCTTTACCTGGTTTTAAACAAAAAGTAAAAGACTTTAACGAAAATAATAGTAAAGACTTTTTTAACTTTTTTATGGGTATAAGAAAAATACTTTCAGATTCTGAATATTCAGATTTAAAAAACAAAATTGGTGGTAGCTTATATTTTATGTTAGAGTCTTCTATAAACCAAAGAAATCATCCAGCAGCTAGAGGAGCTAAGTTTATAGGATTTTACAAAGGGGGTACAGGTAAAATAAAGTGGGAGCACGCTGTTCCAAACGCCTATGCGTTTACTAATTTATTTGAAAAGGCGTTAAAGTTAGAAACTGATAAAGAGTTTGAAGATTATTTAAAAGCTATACAAAAAAATTACACTTTAATAGCTTTACCTGAACAGCTTGATAAAGTCTTAAATTCACAAGCAAACAGTAAGTTCACTATGCCTAATGTTGATGGTGTACCTTGGAATCCTTTTAAAGATTTTTACTGGCAAAGATATTTAAATAATGAAATAGCACAAAATTTACCTAAAGGATTTTCATTTTCAAACATTGAAATGATTGAAGGTGGAGAAAACCCTTTTAAAACAAATAACGCAGAAGGTTTTTCAGAAACAAAAGCAAGCAAAAGAAAAAAATCTTCATTTTTTGCTAAAATGATAGAAGAAAAAACAGGTATACTTGCTAAACAAAAACTTAGTGCTGTTACTGCAGCAAAGATGGGAGAAGAAAATGGAAAAATAGACTTTTTCATTGCCCCATCGGCTGAAGATTTTATGGGGTTAATGTATAAAATTCTTAGTAAAGGTAAACTAGGTGACAAGCAGAAAAAGTGGGTTGACGAAAACATAATGAAACCTTATGCTATAGCTATAGAAAAAATTACAACTGCAAGAAGTGTCGTAACAAATAGCTTTCAAGACATAAAAAAAGACTTAAACATAACAGAAAAAGACTTAAAAAAGAAAATACCTAATAGTGTGTTTACTCAAGAAGATGCTTTAAGGGTTTACATATGGGCAAAACAAGGATTAAAAATACCAGGTCTATTAAAAAAAGAACAAAAAGAACTTGTTAGCTATATTAATGGAAAAAGTAATCTTGTAAAGCTTGCTAATAACATTATAAAAATAAACAATGTAGATTTTAAAACACCAACTAGCTCTTGGCAGGTGGGTAATTTAGGCACAGACATGCTAGAAAGCCTAAACACTACTAGACGTGCAGAGTATTTAGAAGAATGGCAAAATAATGTTGATGATATATTTTCCGAAAATAACCTTAATAAACTTGAAGCTGCTTTTGGTAAACCATATAGATTAGCTGTTGAAAATTCTTTACAAAGAATGAAGACGGGCAGAAATAGAGATGTTGGAAGAAACAACCTTGTAAATAGATTTGTTGATTGGACTAACGGTGCTACTGGTGCTATAATGTTTTTTAATACTAGGTCAGCAATACTTCAGTTAATTTCTGCAGGTAACTTTATAAACTTTGGAGATAATAATATAGTAGCCGCTGCTAAAGCTTTTTCTAATCAAAAACAATACTGGTCTGATGTTACTATGTTATTTAACTCAGAGTTTCTAGTAAACAGAAGAGATGGTTTAAAAATGAGTGTTAACGAAGCGGATATTGCTGACGTTGCTAGAGAAAAAGGAGTTAGGGGATTAATAAATAAGTTATTAAAACTAGGTTTTACACCTACTCAAGTGGCTGATAGTATTGCTATAGCAACTGGTGGTGCTACTTTTTACAGAAATAGATATAACGCTTTGGTTAAAGGCGGTATGAACAAAGCTGATGCACAAGCTCAAGCTATGAGAGATTTTAGAGAAACAGCTGAAGAATCTCAACAGTCAAGTAGACCTGATAAAATTAGCCAGCAACAAGCTAGTGAATTAGGACGTTTAATACTAGCTTTTGCCAACACGCCATCTCAGTATGCAAGAATAATTAAAAAAGCCGCCCTAGATCTTAAGAATCGCCGAGGGAATGATAAAGAAAACATATCTAAGATACTTTATTATACGTTTGCTCAAAACTTAATATTTAACGCCTTACAAAACGCTATGTTTGCAGTTGCATTTGGCGATGTAGATGATGAAGATAAACTTAAAAAAGAAATAAGAGTTGCTAACGGTATGGCTGATTCTTTATTAAGAGGTATGGGTATTCAAGGAGCAATACTTTCTATAGTCAAAAACGCTGCAATAAGAATATACAAAAAAGAATATGGAGAAATAATCATGGAACTTTTTAGAATATCTCCACCAATTTCATCAAAAGTTAGAAAAATTGAAAGAGCTTCAAATCTTATGAAATGGGAAGGAGACGAAATATTCGAACAAGATTTAACTCTTGACAATCCAGCTATTGAAATAACAGGTAAAACAATTGAAGCATTAACAAATTTACCTTTAGACAGAGCTATTAAAAAAATAACAAACCTTAAGGATGCTACAGACAGTGAATTAGAGTTTTATCAAAGATTAGCTTTAATAGGTGGTTGGAATAAATGGGATTTAGGCATACAAGAAAAAGAACAAAAAAATAAATCAAGTAAATTAAAAGCAAGAAAGCAGTTAAGAACTAGAAAACAATTAAAAAGAAAATGAGAGATATAAGTAAGGCAATTGTACATTGCACTGCAACTCCAGAAGGGAGACATACCACAGTCGAAGATATTCGATCATGGCATAAGGCCAGAGGGTGGAGTGATATAGGTTATCACTATGTAATTTACTTGGATGGTTCAATACACGAAGGCAGGCCTATCGAAAGGATGGGTGCTCATTGTAAAGGACAAAACAAAGGGTCAGTTGGCATCGCATATGTTGGAGGCATAGATAAAAAGCACCTAAAGCCAAAAGATACAAGAACAGAGGAACAAAAAGAGTCCTTAATTGAAATTCTTACGGAATTAAAGCATTTATACTGTGATCTAGATATATATGGCCATAGAGACTTCTCTAGCAAGGCCTGTCCTAGCTTTGACGCTAAGGAAGAGTATAAAAAAATAAGTAACGCTTGGTAAAAAAACAATATGGGAAAATTATTAGTAAAAATCGGTAAGAAGATTATTGAAGTAAATAATCATTTAAAAAGGAAATGGAACTCAATGTTGAGTTTCTTAATGTTTAAAAACGTATAAATAAAAATGGCTAAAAAAAAATCTGCAATAGATAGGTTCGATGAGTTTAGTGAAGGAACAGTAGTAGGTCTTTCTATTAAAACTTTAATCGCAGCAGGTATGACTGTGGCTACGATGGTGTCTATGTATATGACCCTTCAAGCCGATATAAAAGTGGCGATGGAAGAGCCTAAACCACCTGTCACAAAAACAGAATATGAACTCCAAAAAGAAATGATGGATAACGCTATTATCGAAACTAAAGAAGATATTAGTGAAATAAAGAAATCTATAGATAAAATGGAAGATAGGTTATTTAACCAATCTAGACAAAGATGAGCTCTTCATCTAATGGTTTTATAATAAAAAACTGGCAAATTATCTTATGGTTTGTTATCGCTGTATTTACAGCAGGAGGAGTGTTTAGTGAATTTACATCAGTTAAGTCAGAGTTAACCATGGTGCACGAAAGACTAGACAAAAAAGTAAAAGTAATTAACGAGCTGGAAGACAGACTGATAGATATAGAAAAGCAACTAGAATATGAGCGAGGTCTTATTGAAGCTACTATAAAACAAAAAAGGAACAATATAAAATAGGCGTACCATACCTAAAAGTTCCTGTAACCAAGAAGGGGATCACATTACGTGGTCCCCTTTTTTATTGGTCTTTTAAATAATAAAGAACAAGGAAAAATATGGCTGATGCTAAAACCAAGCCATATAAAAATCCTAACATAAACATACTCATCTATATATCATATATATGCATGTGTATAGCATAATTAAACATAGCGCGCATTTAATAATTAACCGTCGCACGATAAACAGTTTTCATCCATAGCATTAGCAGCTATGTCACCTCTTAATACACTTTCAGTTCTAGTATAATATAAAGTCTTAACACCTTTTTTCCAAGCATCCATGTGAACTTTGTTCAACCACTTAGGTGTTGCAACACTTGGAAAAGCTAGATTAAGGCTAACTGACTGATCTATATACTGTTGCCTTATACCTGCTTGATTAACAAGCTCAAGCTGATTAATCTCTTTAAATGTTTTAAACACTTCTTTAACAGGTATATCATGATCACCCATGAGTATGTCGTCTAGTTCGTCAATGTCTTGAACAGAACCTCCGTCACCTAGTATTTTACCCCATATGTATTCGTTGTTTAAACCGTTGTCTTCTAACACGTTTTCTAACGTAGGATTTTTCCTGATAAAAGTTCCTTTGGCAGACTGCTCTGTAAAAACATTAGCGGCCCAAGGCTCTATTCCGGGTGAAACATTACCAGACAACTTACTATTACTAACAGTGGGAGCAACAGCACGAAGATGGGTATTACGCATACCAGTCCCACTACACCATAAAGGTT
>Ga0208666_1000292_pt1 | contig 25055 bp, 41 predicted proteins | sample 5B_taG_FD_184078 | JGI IMG/M metagenome (GOLD analysis project Ga0208666, IMG submission 184078) | Marine viral communities from the Subarctic Pacific Ocean - 5B_ETSP_OMZ_AT15132_CsCl metaG (SPAdes) (version 2) | ecosystem: Environmental > Aquatic > Marine > Oceanic | place: Pacific Ocean...
AGTTGAACGCAAACCTATACAAATCACTTTGAATAAGAAGTTGAAAGAACACCCCTTGTTTCAGGATTATAAATGTATTGTCCTGAGTCCTTGGGAAGACTTTACTGCCGGTGGTATTCGTACTCGTGAAAGAAGTCCTTACTTTATGATTAACATTGGTTCTCGTCTACACTTCCATAACTCTCATAAACAATTACAAAAGAGCTCTTACTTTACTAACTTTACCGACGATGAAAAGAAAGTGTTGAAAGTTAAATAGTCGTAAACTTTGCTTTACTATCCTTACCCCGTTAACTTTGCTCTAATGTATTATCCCTACCCGAAAAATTACCCAAACCGAAAATAAAATACATTTTCGGGATATAACTTTATATATATTAATATACTCAATAAAGACAAAGGTTATTATGAACAAAACAGCAGAATTCGTTTCCCCGAAACACCCCGATAAATTATGTGATAGAATATCAGACACCATACTGGACTATTGCTTAACCCGAGACCCCAATTCCAGAGTTGCCGTAGAAGTTCAAGGTGGACACGGCTTCATTAATATCAATGGAGAAATCACAACCAACATAAAAGAAGAATTACCAATCAATGATTTGGTAGAACAAGTTGTAGGTAAAGGATATAGAATACAAGTTAAACTAATACAACAATCCCCAGAGATATCTCGTGGAGTAGATACTGGTGGAGCAGGTGACCAAGGTATTATGGTTGGATATGCTTGTAATGAAAACGATGAGCGTATGCCGGAAGAATATAGATTGGCAAGAGACTTGTGTTGTTACATATATAATGAACACGAGTATGACGGAAAGACACAAGTAACCATAGATAGTAAAAAGAATATCATAGCAATCGTTTGTAGTTTTCAAAATGTAACAAAAGAACAATTAGAACAAATGATTGCAGAGTGGTTAGATTATAAAGTAGATGGTATTGAAATATATTGTAATCCAGCAGGTGATTGGACACAAGGTGGATTTGATGCTGACGCTGGATTGACTGGTAGAAAGTTAGTAGTGGATAACTACGGACCAAGAGTTCCAATAGGTGGTGGAGCATATAGTGGTAAAGACCCAAGTAAGGTTGATAGAAGTGCAGCATATATGGCGAGGTATATTGCGGTTAAAGAATTAGAAGATAAACAATTAAAAGAGTGTTGGGTATATTTGAGTTATGCTATTGGTAGAAAACAACCATTACAAGCAACCGTTAAAGTCCGAACACATACCAATACCTTTGGTTCATATGATTTACCAGACGAGTATTCCGTTGAACCAAATGACATTATAGAATTATTAGATTTAAAGAAACCTATCTATTACGAAACATCTCAATGGGGTGCGTATGGTAATGGATTTAATTGGGATAAGGAGTAAATATGCCAAGATACAGAAAATACAGACACCAAATACCAGAGAACTTCAGACGAAAGTGTGAGGACACCGGAACCGTGAAACAAGTTAATCATAGACACATTAGTGTTCCATCAAACTGGACATCACCTAAAAGGAATCAAGGTTCGTATGAAGATATACCAGGAGTAGTTATTAAAAACTATCACACCTTAGAGGGTGCTGAAGAGGTCCAAGGGGAAGGTTCTTTCACTAACAATTATACCGAGGAAGATTTCCTTAAGTTATAATGAGAACACCCATCAGATACGCAGGTGGTAAATCAAAGGCGTATGATTTTATATCAAGTTATATTCCTTTCTGGCCAAGACCCAAAAGAATCATTAGTCCATTTATAGGTGGTGGTTCTTTAGAAGTTAGGTGGGCACACGAAATGGGTGTAGAGATAAAAGGGTTTGATGTATTTGATGTGTTGGTTAATTACTGGCAACATCAAATATCTGAACCAGAGAGATTGTACGATATACTGAAAGGATTGGAACCAACGAAAGAACAATACGATGATATCAAAGATACATTGTTACATTGGGATAAGGTTCAAGAGTTATTTAAAAAGTGGAAAACCAACCATTACGATAGAAAGTCTATTGAGTTAGCAGACGATACGGGAGCTGCATATTATTGGTTCAACCATAATTTGTCTTATGGTCCAATGTTCTTAGGTTGGTTTTCTTCTATTTACTTAAAGAAAGAATCATTGTATGAAAACGCAATACAACGAGTAAAGAATTTTAATGTACCGAATATGTCGGTAGAGTGTGAGTCGTTTGATAAAGTGATACCTAGTTATCCAAATGACTTCTTGTATTGTGACCCACCATATTATATGGAGAAGAAAGAGGGTGATGATGATAACAAGATGTTCAAAGCGATATACCCGAATAGTAATTTCCCTTTACATCATACACACTTTGACCACGAGAAGTTAAGAGATTTATTACACTCACATAAAGGTAAGTTTATATTGTCGTATAATGATTGTGAGTGGGTTCGTGAGAACTATTCAGACTTTAAATTTAAACTACCGAAATGGCATTATTCATTTCAACAAGGTGAAACAAGAATTGGAGATAACAGACAAGACGGAGATACTTCAAAAGCATCTCACGAAATATTAATCATTAAGGAATAGATATGAAGATATTAGGAATCAACGCATTAAACCACGACGCAGCAATAACATTAATTGAGGATGATAAAATTATCTTTGCAGCACACGCAGAAAGATATAGTGGTATTAAGAACGATAGTAATTTAAACAAAGAGATGTTTCAAGATATGGAACAATATGGTGAACCAGACTATGTTGTATATTTTGAAAGACCTTGGATTAAAAAACAACGACAATTCATAGCTGGACAATATTCAGAAGTGTTCAGTTTAAAGAACTTACCACAAAATCATTTAGATGAAGTTATGGGTGGTAAGTATTCAATAGATGAATATGTGGACCACCATTTATCTCACGCAAGTTCTACATACTTTACTTCACCATACAAAGAAAGTGCAGTTGTAGTGATTGATGCTATTGGTGAGTTTGATACAATTACAATATGGTATGCCAATGGAACTAAATTAGAAAAGAGATGGAGTCAAACTTATCCACACTCATTAGGATTGTGGTATAGTGCTATGACACAACGACTTGGATTGAAACCACAAGAAGATGAGTTCATACTTATGGGTATGGCAGCTTGGGGTAAACAAGATGAAGACTTACAATCTATAATGTATAATGACTTCTTTGGATACCACAATGAATTAAACTTAAGAAAGAACCTACATAAAGGTTGTATGGATTACGAACCAAGTATCTATCCAGATGACGGAACTGAACAATGGAAGTTTGATATAGCGGCTAATGTTCAGACGATATGTGAATGGCAAATACAAAAGGTATTCGCTAAAGCAAAAGAAGTAGTTCCTGAAACTGACAATATGTGTTATAGTGGTGGAGTAGCATTGAATTGTGTTGCTAACTCAATAGTGGTTGAGAAACAATATCCTGAAATGTGGATACTTCCTAATCCAGGTGACGCAGGTTCATCATTGGGTTGTGCCGCTTATGTTAATAAGAAACATTTAAACTTCGATAGTGCATTCTTGGGATACGATATAAAAGGTTGGAAATATCCAGTCAAGCCAGTATTGAAAGAATTACTCAAAGGTAATTTAGTTGGTGTTGCTAATGGTAGAGCAGAGTTTGGTCCAAGAGCATTAGGTAATCGTTCATTGTTAGCAGACCCACGAGGTAAAAATATCAAACAACAAATGAATAAGATTAAGAATAGACAAGAGTTCAGACCATTTGCACCAAGTGTATTGGAAGAACACGCACACGAGATATTTGATATGCCTACAAAGAAATCTCAGTTTATGCAATATGTAGCGAAGTGTAAGTATCCAGAGAAGTATCCTGCGATATGTCACGTCGATAATACATCACGAGTACAAACCGTGAGTAAAGAAGATAATCCAGGTTACTACAAATTGATTAAAGAATTTTACAAAGAAACTGGTTGTCCAATGGTATTGAATACATCATTGAATATCAAAGGTCAACCAATCGTCAATGACGAAGAACAACGAGAACAATTTATTAAAAAATATGGAGTGAAAGTATACTAATGAAGATAGGAATAATAGGAAGAGGTTTTGTCGGTGGAGCTATATCGTTTGGATTTGAAACACAAGGACACGAGGTATTGGTTCACGATACAAAACTAAATACAAAAATAGAAGATGTAATAGAAGCACCACTATTATATATATGTGTTCCAACACCAAGCACTGAAGATGGAAGTTGTAATACCGATATAGTAGAAAGTGTATTGGGACAATTATCAGAACTTGATTATGAAGGTTCAGTATGTATTAAGAGTACGATTGTTCCTGGAACAACAGAAAGGTTTAGGTCTAAGTTTGAAAAACTAAACATAGGATTTGTTCCAGAGTTCTTACGAGAGAAGACTGCAGTTCAGGACTTTATATATAATAATAATGTATTGGTTATTGGAACTGATGACCACATTATGAGAGACCAAGTAATTGAATCACACGGAGTTCTACCAACACATATGGTACAGATGTCACCGACTGAGGCAGAACTAACAAAGTATTTTAGTAATACTTATAAAGCAATGAGAGTAACATTTGCTAATGCGTTCTACAATCTATGTCAGTCAATGGGTAGTGATTACGATAAAGTGAAAGACGCATTCTTATTTCACGGAGTTGGTGATGGACATTATCTACGAGTCAATAAAGAGTTTGGTGGATTTGGTGGAACTTGTTTACCAAAGGATTCTAAAGCACTTGCCAAGTTAGTTGATGAGTTAGGATTACCTATGGAAGTATTTAAAGTCATAGTTTCTGATAACGAGATATTTACTAAGACGGGACAAGAAGGTAGGGAGGAAATATAATGGAAAAGAAAAAACACCTAATAGAAATAACTTACAACGAAAGTGGTAATAAAGAAGTAATCACTTTAAAGACTGATGATTTATCTTGGTCAATGAATCAGTATCAAAGAAATAGACAACCATTAACTTGGGAACTATTAGATGAAGATGATTGTTGTGGTGATAATTGTTGTGATGTAAGACCAGAGTTAGATAATGCAACATTAGAAGATTTAGAAATGATACATCAAGGTATCGTAAATCACGAAAGTGATAATAGTTAAAAAAAAGCTTGACAATACACTATTTATTTAGTATATTATAATTATTCGCTTGTATAGCTCAGTTGGTAGAGCAATTGATTTGTAATCAATAGGTCGTGGGTTCAAATCCTACTACAAGCTCGGGGCTGTAGCTCAGTTGGAAGAGCAACGCACTTGCACTGCGTAGGTCGCAGGTTCGATTCCTGTCAGCTCCACAAAGTTATATGAACAAACAATGGAGGTTATATGTTATATATTCATTTATTAACATTCGCCGGTGTACTTTATTTAGTTTACCGAGATGTTAGAGGGTAAACCAAAAGGTATCGCCCGTTCGTCTAGTGGTTAGGACTCGTGGTTTTCATCCACGCAACGGGGTTTCGACTACCCCACGGGTGACTAAGGTATGTTGGGAGAATTGGTAATCCACCAGACTGTAAATCTGGCGTCGCAAGACATTGGTGGTTCGAGTCCATCACATACCACAAAAAAAAAGACTTGACAATTAAAGAAAGAAAGGTTATATTATCAGTATGAATAAAAATACAATTATATTTGATTTAGACGGAACTCTCGCTGATATCAATGAGAGAAAACAAAAAGCACAATGGAAGTCCAATGATAAAGCAATGGATTGGGATATCTTCTTTGACCCAGAGAATATCAAGTTGGATAAACCTAAACCGGAAGTTATCAAGTGTGCACAAATGTTCCACCAACAAGGATACAAGATTGTTATCTTTAGTGGTAGAAACGATAGAAGTTTCCACTCTACAAAAGAGTGGTTAGCACAACACGAGGTTCCTTATGACTTATTGGTATGTAGACCAGACAAGTTTAAAGATGAGAGTTGGCCAGTAGCAGACGGAAACCCAGCAACATACAAGATGAGATTTATGCCAGACCAAATCTTAAAGAAAGAAATGTTAGATAACTTTGTAGATATTGATGATGTCTTTATTATCTTTGAAGATAGAAAGAAAGTTGTTGATATGTGGAGAGAGTTAGGTCTGACTTGTTTTGAAGTTGAAGAAGCAATATTTTAAATATGCTGGTGTAGCTCAATTGGTAGAGCAGGGGCCTTTTAAGCCCTTGGTTGTAGGTTCGAGTCCTTCCACCAGTACAATAATATGGAACAATTAATAATAAGTAGTATAGTAATAATAGGACAGATGTTTGGAATAGGCATCGTCTTGAAATTTATAGGAGAGAGTATATGTTAAGACCGATAGACGCAAGAGTAATAGTTGAAAAGAAAGTAAAACAAGAAAAAACTGAAAGTGGTATCTTCTTACCCGATAGTGTTGATGAACAAGCACAAGTTGTAGAGGGTGAAGTAATAGCAGTTGGGCCGGGTTCAAGAAATATGATGAACGGAGAGTCAATGCCAATGGATATCAAAGTTGGTGATACTATTCTTTATACCAAGTTCGCCGCAACAGAAGTTCAATACAAAGGTAAAGAATTTATGGTTGTGATTGAAAAAGATATCATAGCAGTTGTAGATGATAAGTAATTGTTCTAAGTGTGATACTAAAATACCAGATGAAAGAATTCATCTTGGTTATCGTGAATGTGTAAGTTGTTCAGAAGTAGAACCTTACTCAGCTCACGTTGTATATCCACACAAGACGGGTGCTTATGTTCAACCGGTATCACAAGATACTAAAAAGAATTTAGATAGATTAGATAGACGAGCAGTCAAGGTAGGTGGTAAGATGTCCGCACCTAATGTTAGTGAGTGGACAATGCCAGAACCCAAGGTAATCAAAGAACCTAAACCACAACAAAAAGTTTATTACAATCACCAAACATTTTCTCAATGTTTCAAAGGTTGTCTTGATACTTATATCAATAAAGGTTATTGGGTAACATTAAGTCATCTGAAAAAATTATTTAAACAAAACAAAATTACTATGTTGACTAAAAACAAACTAGTAGATTATTTAACCACTATTCATATGTTGGATAGAAAAACAAGAAAGAGGTATTTAAATGGCGTTACAGGATAATACAAGACAAACCAATGGAGCAAAGAAAACAAGACAAGGTAATAGTAACAATACCAAGTTCGGAACTAAACCACTAACACATCTAGGACCAGTTCCAAAAAAGACTTTAAATAAATATAAGAAAAGAAAGTAGATATGACTACACTTTATACAAATGGTTGTAGTTTTACTTACGGAGCAGAACTTGACAATAGGGAACTGAGGTATGGTCATTTACTCGCCAATAAACTTGGTTGTGAATATTATGTTGACAATTCTTTAAATGGTTCTGGTAATGAAAGAATATTGAGAACTACACTTGATTATTTACAAGACCCAAATACAAACTTAGAGGACTTGTGTGTTGTGATAGGTTGGAGTGGTATTTCAAGAAAAGAATTTTTTACACCTAATGGTTGGTATACAATAACACCAACTGGAATTGGTAAAGAGGATTTGATTACCGCATACTATACATACTTACAATCAGTCCAACAAGATAATTTAAATTTTTATCATCAAACATTACTATTACAAATGTGGTTAGAAAAGAAAAATGTGAAATACTTTATGTTTAGACACGACAACGGACAAACAAAACAGATGATTAAAGACGGAAGTAAAAGAGAAGTTACGGACGGATACGATACTTCATACTTAACCAAGGAACAGGCAAAGGATATTAATATTAAAACATTTCCAAGTTATTTGTCTAATGGTATGACATTTAGAGAATACGCATTAAGAAATGGTGGTGGACTAAAACCACAAAGACACCCGGACGAAAAATCACACGGGTTATTTGCAGAATATTTATATCAGAATTTGAAAGGGGAATAGATGTTAGGATTTTTATATAATGTATTTAATATTATAGTTTCAATAATTGTTCTAATTATAGTGTTAATTGCATTTTGGATATTGATTGATAACCTTATTAAAGAAAACTTCTAATGCCATTAAGCAGGTGGAGTTCTCGACATAAGAAAACATTTGGTAAAAAGAAAGAAAAGTGGGACGGAAACTTTCGTTTACCACCAAAGCCAGATAGTTATTATACACAGACTAAAGGACATTGTCGTTGGTGTAGTAAAGTAATATTAAAGGAAGATGAAACTATTAATACGAGAAAGAGTTGGCACGAAGATTGTGCAACTGAATATTTATTAATATACCATAGTGGTGAACAACGAGCACAATTGTGGAACCGAGATAAAGGTAAGTGTAATCATTGTGGTTGTGAAAATAGAACTTGGCATGCGGACCATATCAGACCATTGGTAGAACAAAAGCATGTCAAAGAAGAAGATTTAGATTGGAGTTATTATTCTTTAGATAACTTACAAACATTATGTAAGAAGTGTCACAGAATAAAAACTAACTCTGAAGTTAAACTAAGGGGTAAGAAAAAACCCGTATATAAAAAATGGAGATAGGTAGTGAAAATGATAGTAAATAATAATTTAGTAAATGCAGCTAAAAAGAAATATGAAGCACAGATAGAGGAAGCGTTAGCAACTCTACATATATATTTTACTGGTGCAGTTGGTATTGGTGAACACCCTGACTTACTTACAGAAGTAGATAAGTATGTTGAGTTATTGGAATCAGCTAATGGTAAATTAGAAGCGTTAAATAAATACTTTATAATTGATGAAGATAAATCAGTATTGAAAGGATAAGATGAAAGAACTAAAAGCAACAAGAGTTCCACCTGGAGATAGGTGGGCAATAATAGATGATGATAAAGAAAAGATATATTCTTCTTTAACAGAAGTCTTAAATGCAATTTTCGTTTCTACTGGTGTAGGTGAATTTTATATGGATGCCAAAGCGGGGGAAGTCCACATAGAAGACGGAAAAGTAAAACCAGAACCAATAAAGAAATTCTCTTTGTATGGAGAGGAGATATAATTGTATTTATGGTATAGTATTATACTATTGGTTGTAGCAAACATATTAGCATTCTATCAATTGAATGGACAATTCATTTGGAAAGATACTTGGTTTTGGAACAATCCTTGGACCACATCATTGTTTGGTTTTCCAGTTGGTATGATGTTCTTTTATGCAACTAAATATTCTTACGAACACTTTGGTTTTATGTGGAATATGCGTATGATAGGATTTGGTGTTGGGACTATTATATTCGGTATAATGAGTTATGCTATACTGAAAGAAATACCAACACTTAAAACATTTATATGTATATTGTTAGCCATAGCAATCATCTTAATTCAAATAACTAATGTAGTGGATAAATAATGCAACATCAAAACTTAATAACACAAATCAAAAAGAATTCATCAGAAGTATATCGTATCTTTGAAAAAGAATACGAGGGATACAAATTTATTGATGTTCGTATTTATTATATGGACAAGAACTCTGGTGAATACAAACCAACCAAAAAAGGTATATCTATTATGCCTAACAATGTTGAAGAAGTAATCAATGGTATTTTAAAAGCAATGGAAGTAATGGGATATTCAAAAGAAAAAGCTTGACATTAATATAGGAATTCCGTATTATTACATATATGAAAAAATGTGTCAAATGTGGAAATACAGAATTTGTCGGATTCATCTTCCACCCAAATCATTGTTTGAGTTGCGTAATAGAACTCACAACAAAACACACCAAAGAAAAAAAAGATAAAAAAAAGCTTGACACTATCGAAAAGTTTTCGTAACTTAACTTATGATGAATAATAACTATACTAATTTTTGGAATGATATTCAAGTCAACAATACATCTTTTACAGATGATGTTGATACTAAACCAAAAGTAGACCATATCGCATTAGCCGGTTATCGTAGAGCTATTGGAAACTTTGTCAACATTGTAACTAATCGTTCTGACATTAAAGTAAGATATCAACAAAATGGTGATTCTTACACAGACGGAAAAACCGTAACGATTGGTTCTAAGATTGACGAAAAGAATTTTGACCACATTGTTGGTCTGGCCTTACACGAAGGTTCACACATTTTATTATCTGACTTTAACTTCCTTAGACAACTAAGACCTAATACACCAAGAGAATTAATTATGATTGGTGAGGACTTAGGATTTACTGAAGGTCAAGTTATCGGTCATCTTAAAAATATGTTAAACTATGTTGAAGATAGACGAATTGACTATTATGTCTTCTCTACTTCACCAGGTTATAAAGGTTATTACCACGCTATGTATAATAAGTATTTTCACTCACCAGCTATTACAAGAGCTTTAAAGAATAATACTTTCGGTGATACACCAACCTTTGATAATTATATGAACAGAATTATCAATTTCACAAATGAGAATTCAGACTTGAATGCTTTACCAGAACTAAGAAATATTTACAGAACTATTTTCAGTCAAGTAAAAACTATGACTTCTATGGAACAAGCATTTGATGTAGCATGTGATGCGTTGACTATGGTTTATAATAATATAGACCCACTACCAAACAATGATGATATGGAACAAGTCGGTGAGGGTCAAGGAAATGGTCAAGGTCAAGGTGGTGAAGGTCAAGGTGGTGGACAATCTAAATCAGATATGTTGGACCAAGCAGCTAACCAATTACAAAACGGCGACTACCAAGGTTATCAACAAACTATGGACGACATCAAGAATACTGATTGGACCAAAGTCAAAGCTGAGTTATCTAATCAACCAATCTCTGATAAAGAGCCTGGTTTTTCTGACTTGACACCTAATCAAGCTAAGACTTTAAACAACGCTCTGAAAAGACAAAAAGAATTTATGAATAACCAACAGAAAAAAGTTGGTAGACTATCTAAGAAAGACGCTCGTGTAGTTCAATCTATGGAAGAGTCTGGTGTTACTAATCAACAAGTTGGTGGTGATGTTGAACAATCTCAATGGAGACAGGCGAGTTCAAATTATTCATCTACTACACAATGTTTGTTTGTTAAAAAAATTACTCAACAAATGATTGATGATGATGTGTTTCCAAGTCTACTTACTGACGGCGGTTACTATGGTGGTAGAACTCTACCTTCAATTGTCGCTGGTAAAAAACTTGGAACTCTATTAGGTAAAAAATTACAAGTTCGTTCTGAATCAAGAACACTAAAAAATTCAAGATTAGATTCTGGTCGTATTGACAAAAGATTAATCGCTGAACTTGGGTTCGGTAATTCAAAAGTTTTCTCTACGACTTTCGTAGAACAATATAATGACGCCATACTTCACATTAGTGTTGACGCTAGTGGTTCTATGGGTGGGGACAAATGGAAAAATACTATGACCGCAGTAGTTGCGATTTGTAAAGCAGCTTCAATGATTAGTGGATTAGATGTAGTGGTTAGTTTCAGAACTACTCATTATAGTGGTAGTAGAAATGGTTCACCTTTAGTTGCTATTGGATATGATTCAAGAGTTGACAAGTTTAGAAAGATTGAAAATCTATGGCCTTCACTTCACCCAGGTGGAACTACACCAGAGGGATTATGTTATGAAGCCATTATGAAAGATTTTGTCGGTGGAACCAACAACAGAGATTCTTACTTCCTAAACTTCTCTGACGGACAACCAATGTTTAGTGGTGAGGGATTTGAATACTACGGCGACCAAGCATTACATCACACTAAAAAACAAGTGAAAGAAATTGTCAAAAAAGGTATTTCAGTAATGAGTTACTTTGTTGGTGATTCAGAATATGATAGAACAAGAAATATGGACGACTTCAAAACTATGTATGGTAATGACGCTCAGTTCATTGATGTAACGAAAGTATCATCATTAGCAAAAACTATGAATAATTTATTTTTAGAAAAAGGAAAATAATACTTGACATTGTCATTTATTATAAATATATTAAGGTATGATAGAAACAAATAATAACGAAAAGGAAAATGTTATGACAAATACAATTGTAAGGGTTGAGAAGTCTGGAAACAGATTTAATGCTTTTGACGCCAATGGTGTCAAGTATACTTCTCAAATTACAACTGGTGCTCGTAAGAAAGCTTTCAATAACAATATGGCCTTGGAACAAAGAGTCAATAAGTCTGGTAAGAATTATTGGTGGGCAGTTCCAATGGATATGTATGAAGCAACTACAAGACCAGTTGTTCCAACTTCATCAGTTGATGTTCCAGCAGGACACGACGAAGTTGTAAATTTTATTCACTCTTCTTATTCTCTTAAACCACAAGGTTTGATGATGAACGAGTTGAAGTGGAAATATCTAATCCGTTCTGCCGTAAGAGGTAAGAACATTTTGATGACCGGACCTGCTGGTTGTGGTAAAACTATGGCTGCTAAGTCATTAGTCAACGCACTTGACAGACCGGACTTCTATTTCAATATGGGTTCTACACAAGACCCAAGAGCTACCTTGATTGGTAATGTTCACTTTGAGAAATCAAAAGGAACTTACTTCTCAGAGTCTCTATTCGTAAAAGCAATTCAGACACCAAACGCAGTGATACTTCTTGATGAGTTGTCAAGAGCTCACCCAGACGCTTGGAATATTCTGATGACCGTTTTAGACCAAGGTCAAAGATATTTGAGATTGGACGAACAAGACGGACAAGCCACTATCAATGTCGCTGAAGGTGTTACATTTGTAGCCACTGCTAACATTGGTAATGAGTATACTTCTACGAGAGTTATGGATAAAGCTCTAATGGACAGATTTACTATTGTGGAAATGGATGTTCTTGATAATACTCAAGAATTAGAACTTCTACAATATATGTTTCCAAATGTTGATGTAGACAATCTATCAGCTATCGCTGAGATTGCTAACACTACAAGAGTTGAGTCAATGTCTGAAACTGGTAAAATTGATTCCGCTATCTCTACAAGAAGTTCCGTAGAAATGGCCGGACTGATGTTTGACGGATTTGGTCTTGATGAAGCAGCTTCAGTAAGTATCTATCCGCAGTTCTCAAATGACGGCGGTGTTGATTCTGAAAGAACCTTTGTAAAACAATTGGTTCAGAAGTTCATCAATGACGGCTCAGATGATGACTTGTTCAATGTAGAAGATATTGATGACGAGTATGACTCAGATTATTAGACACTAACGTGTCAGGTGGTGGGGAGTTTAATTTCCTTTCGCCCCACTACCACTAATTAATAAAGGAATTAGGAGAACGACTATGGACGAACATTTCGTGCAAGGTATAGTCGGTGGTGTGTTGAATAGACACAAAGGCCGAACCCTTGATAAAAAAAGAATACAAACTTTAATGGTTGAGATTGCAGCTAATATAGATGTAGCAAATCATTACACTAATGTTAAGGGATTAGCAAAAGACAATCCACTATCAATTGAGATGTGGAAAGGTTATGAACCTACTAAGACCCAAAAAGAAGAATTATCTAAAGAGTATTTAGCTTATTGGACTTGTGAACATTGTGGTAAGAATACTCACGAAGTAGATTACGATTATTTAGGTAATGGAACAAATCATTTACAATGTGAATTAAAACTTGAAACTGAGGAGGAAGAGTGAAATTAGAAAGTATATCAGATTACGAAAAGTATGTGGTTATATCAAACTATACAAAAATGTTTCTTGGAACTTATCCAAACTTTTTAAAACTAAGAGAACTGATGCGTTCTTTGAACCAAATGGTATCAAAGAATAGTAATACATTTTCTTACAATGGAGAGTTGTATGTTAGTAGATTAACTGGACAAGAAATAAACAAGATACAAAGTTGTTTAGATTATGGTACTTACAATAGTTCTATTGAGAAGTTAAAATATATATATGTAGATATTTCTGATAGGTCATTTTAGATAAAATTTTATTTCTCTAACTTGTTATATTTATTTATAACATAACTAGGAGAAACATTATGGCAAAGAAAATGGACTTTAGAGAGTACGAATGCGAACTCATTAAAGTAGTTGACGGAGATACAATTGATTGTTGGATTGATTTAGGATTTAAAGTTAAGTGGAAAGCAAGAGTTAGATATATGGGACTTGACACTTGGGAATCAAGAACAAGAGATTTAGATGAAAAGAAAAAAGGTTTGGCAGCAAAAGCCAGAAATAAAAAATTACTTGAACAAGGAACTTTTAAATTGAAGTCTTTTGGAACAGGTAAATACGGAAGAGTATTGGGTGAAGTATTTGTATCACCAGATTTCGTTGGAGAGAATATACAAGAGTGTATAGCAAATCCAGAAAACAGAATAGACTTATCCTACGACGGGTGGGTATCAGTAAATGATATTCTAATGGAAGAAGGACACGCTTATGAATACGACGGCGGTAAGAAAAAAGTCTTTAATGGTTAATAAATAGGAGAAGTAATGGAGATTAAATTCTTTAATGCAAAGTGGTGTGGACCTTGCAAACAAATGAAACCACACATAGACGAACTTATATCTGAGGGATATAGTATTCAAGAAATAGATGTAGACGAACAACCAGAAGTTGCAAAACAATTTAATGTTCGTGGTGTTCCAACATTAGTTGTTAATGGAAACTCATTAGTTGGATACAGAGATAAATCTCAGATTAAGGAAGCAGTAGGTGGGTAATGATAGAAAAATATCAGATGATAGAAAACTACTCATCTACCGAAGGCACTCTTTATAAGGGTGAAGTATTAAAAGAGGACAACAACAACACACTCGAAGGACATAAGAGATTGAGAGATTCTATGGGTCGGGTGTGGTTTGTTCCACATAAATATATTGTAAGAAAATAGACATTTTTCTAAACTTACATTATATTTATATACAGATAACGCTCAAGAGAGGTTATCCGAGTTAGACTAAAATAGTTAACAAAATAGGAGAAATAAAATGACTAAAGTAATATACAACTCAAAGTTCCCTGCAATCGATAGGGACGAATTTCTAACACCATTTGACAGAATGTTTGACAACATAGTAAGTGCTCAATTTCCAGAAATTGAAAAACAAATTGGAGTCAAACCATTTTCAGGAACAGCATATCCAAAAGTAAATGTATACGAGTATGATGACAAAGTAGGTATCATAGCCGAAATACCAGGTTTGGATAAAAAGGACTTGAAGGTAGATGTTGAAGAAGGTATTCTAATTATATCAGGTGACAAACACGGATTGTTTGACGACGGAGGAGCAAAGGTTCTTAGACGAGAACTTAAACACTCATCTTTCAAAAGACAATTTGAGCTAGGCGAACAATTAGACGGAGATAATATAAAAGCTTCGTTTAAAGATGGTTTACTATCAGTAGACATTCCTAAAGTAGAGCCAACAAAACCAAAGAAACTATCAGTAAAGATTGGATAATATAAGACCAAATCTTGATAATAAACTCATCAGTATTGGTGAGGATAGATTCTATGTTCTTGGTAGGGTGTTGGTTGAAAACTGCCGTTATACGATGGAAGACCTAAAAATTATGTGGGGTTTAGCCGACACCATACTAAGAAACGAGGAGCAATACTATGTTTGTATGAAACTAATAGAAACAGAAATTCAATAATCAAATAGACAGAATAGAAAAATAAACGAAAACCAAGAATTGACATCGTAGAGTTTTCATTCCCAAAACTTCTTGGGTTTAATTTTTACGGAAATGGAGTGCAAGGTTTGGATAAGCGACCAAACAAAAGTCCTTGCGGATAGTAATGGATGACGAAGTAGTTGTAGATACTTTTGATTTCATATGTATCACCCACGAAGCAGAGTGGAGTCAATGTAAAGCCGACGAGGAGATGACCCTAACACAAAAGGACATATAGTAGATACTGCAAGTTAGGCGGGGTTGTAGACCCGAGAGTAGTAAATACAGATTGAGATTTTTTGATATAGCAGAAAGTCAGAAGAAGTTGAAATAAACGACAGATTAGTGTGCTTAAACACTACTTATTATAAAGGTGGGAGAAAAGAATTATGGAAAACTCAAAATATTTTTACATATGGATAGGATTATCCGCATTATTTATTGCAGGAAGTGCAGCAGCATTTTCCGTATATGGTCTTGCTAAATTATTTAGTGGTGCATTTATATCAGTAGTGATAATGGCAAGTGCATTAGAACTCGGTAAATTAGTAACGGCATCATTTTTGTATCGTTATTGGAATATGATTAATTGGTTCCAAAAAGTTTATATGACGATAGCAACTATTGTATTGATATTCATTACATCAGCTGGTATCTTTGGATACTTATCAAATGCGTATCAAGGAGCAACATTAGAATTTGAAAAACAATCTACTGAACTATTAACGATTGAAGAACGAATAGAACAATTAGAAGAAGATAAGTTTTTCTTGAAAGAAGAATTAGAGGTTGCTATATCTGAATTACCAGACAACTATATTACTGCAAAAAGAAAACTAAGAGAAGATTATAATCCACAGATTCTACAAATCAATAATGAGTTATTGGATTACAAAAAGACAAGAGCAGATTTAGAGATTGGATTAGTATCAACGGGTGTTGATGTTGGACCAGCGATTTATCTGGCAAGAACCTTTGGAACCGATATAGATACCGTAGTGAAGTTCTTTATCTTTATTCTTATCTTTGTGTTTGACCCATTAGCAGTTATGTTAGTCATAGCATATAACCAAGCGCTAATAGATAGACAGAAAAATAAACAGACAGAACAGCGTCATGCCAAACCTAGTAAAATATCTTGGTGGAAAAAAATGTGGGAAATGTATGATGACAAACAACCGGAATTAATTGAAGATGATGAACGAATGGATATCATTGGTCAGAACGGAAACGACGGATTACATTATGATGAAGTAGATATTCCAAACGAACCACGAGAAGAAAATGACCCACAACCAAAACGAACACTCAAGGGTGGAGTAAAAATACAATGATAGGATACTTAATAAAAACAATCACAGAAATGAAACCGGAGAATACTATGAGTAAGAAGTTTGAATACAAATATAAATTGTTTGCAAAGATACACCAATTACAGAAACGATTGTATCGAACGGAACAAAACCCAGGACATTCAGAAGACAAAGTGTGGTTTAGAGAGATGAGAATTAAGAAGTTATTAAACCAAATTAGAGAAAAATAATAAAAAGCTTGACATACGACATTTAATGTTGTATATTAATAGTATGAATAATTTAGAATATGCTATGCAAGTGTTCAACGGAACTTATGAAGATAGTAGGGGTTGGAAACATTATCGTGTAAAAGACAAGACTTACGATATAAGATTTCACTCTATGACTATGGAGTGGGAGTGTAGTTGTCCAGCGTATAAATTTAAACGAGGTAATAAAACTTGTAAGCATATTAAACAAATACAAGAAAATCGGTAACACCATCAAGGCCGTGGTGGTACCAGAGTTGGTTAATGGGGTGGATTGCAAATCCATTATTCGTCGGTTCGAGTCCGACCCACCACTCAAACAAAAAGGACAGATATGAACTTAAGAGAATTAGTTAGAAGATTAGAAAAGATTGAAAAACATTGTCAAGAGAATAAAGACAAAGATACAGAGTCTATGGTCGGTGTTCTTATTGATGATTTAATCGAACAAGATATGGAAGCTGAAAAAGCTTTTCGGGAAGAAGTAAAAGAATTTTTAGATAAAACAATTGAAGAACAAGTTGTTGAACGAGCAATGTGTTCGGGTTCAATAGCACAGGCATAAGAAAGAGGTTATATGGAAGTATTTGAAAAAAATGGTGGTTACATAGTTAAGAAAGAAACAATCTTTCCATACGCATCCAATGTAAGATATATGGATTGTAGTTGTGGAAGACAGGTTCGTAATGTAGGTGAAGAGTGTCAATCAGTAAAATGTGACAGATGTGTATCAAGAGCACATTATAAAAAATTCAAAGATGATTATGAACAAGTCAAACAATACAAACCAACAGGTCGTCCAGCAGGGTGGCATTTTATGAACGAGTTCGTTGACAAGGACGGAAATGTATTTCATAAAGGTAAAGAACAACCTAAGTTAAAAGGAACATTAAAACCTACTAAGGTCAAGGCAAAGAAAAAAGTTAAACGAAAGACAAGAGATGAAATCTTGGTTGCTCGTCATAAAGAGAAGTTGGCAGCTAACAGACAATTAAAAAAAGACTTAGATAAACAAAAGAAATTCTTAATGGGAGATGTTGAAAAATGATGAAGAAAAGATTACAGATAGGTAAGTTACTCAAAGGTGATAAACGATTAGACGGAGAAACCTTTGTTGAATATAAAGAAAGACTTAAGTTAGAAAAGTCTTTACTGAATGATTATGGTAAGGGTGTTTACATCTCACCAGAACAACATCAACAAGATGTTATAAAAAAAAGACTTGACAACTAAACAAAAAAAGGTTATATTAGAATTATGAATTTAGGTTATGCTTGTATCAATATGGAACTCAACGCCCGTAAGGGTGATGACAGAATCACAACCAATCGCTCAATGATTAAAAAAACATTTCACGATAAGGGTGTAGACTATGCGTCTGAGTTAATTCTACAAAATGTTATTGACTTAAATCAAATTATAGATTGGAACGAAGACAACAACATTAAGTTCTTTCGTATGTCATCAGATATATTTCCTTGGGCATCCGAGTATTACAATAATTGGGATAGTGTTCCAAATATTGATTTGATAAAGATATGGTTAGAGAATGCTGGATTGAAAGCAGAAGAGTATGGTCAAAGAATTACTTCTCACCCAGGTCCTTTCAATGTATTGGTATCACCAAATGAAAATGTAGTTCAGAACACAATCACAGATTTGACTATTCACGGACAGATATTTGACTTTATGGGTTTATCAAGAACACCATACAACAAACTAAATATACATTGTAATGGTGTGTATGGAGATAAACAATCTGCTATGGATAGATTTTGTAAAAACTTTGAACGACTACCAGAGTCAGTTCAGACAAGACTTACCGTAGAGAACGACGACAAAGCAACAATGTATTCAGTAAAAGATTTATACGAGGGTATTCACAAACGAATCGGAATACCAATTGTGTTTGACTATCATCATTACAAATTCAATACCGGTGGACAAACAGAACAAGAAGCGTTAGAACTCGCTACATCAACTTGGGGTGATATCAAACCAGTAGTTCATTATTCAGAATCTCGTTCCAAGGAACAATTAGATGAAACAATTAGACCACAAGCACATTCAGATTTAATTAAAGAATTACCAAACACTTATGGTAACAATGTAGATGTTATGGTAGAAGCAAAACACAAAGAACTAGCTATTAAAAAATTTACAAAAGGAGTCGTAAATGAACTTAACAGAAATTAAAGAAAAACTACAACAAGCATATGATGATGAGAATTGGAATGTCATTGAAGAATTAATTGGTGAATTAGAAATACAATTAGAGTTAGACTATATCCCAGGTGGTGATGATGAAGTTAGAGATGAGGATTGGAATTGAACGGCTGGATAATACATAAAAAAGCATTAGGGGAAAACCTTGAAGTCAAAAGACTTGTAGAAGAATTTGAAAAACGAGACATTAAGATTCGTGTAGTTAATCCACAAGACGTAGATATATTCGTTGATAGAGATGATAGGAAATCTATTATCGTTGACGGAGTTCCAAGAAAACTACCAGACTTTGTATTACCGAGAACCGGAAGTGGAACGACTTACTTTATCAAAGCAATCATAAGACACTTGGAACGATTAGGTGTTGTGATGATTAACGGAAGTGATGCTATTGATAATGTTAAAGATAAATTATATTCACAACAAATTCTTGGACAATCAAATTTACCAGTTCCTAAAACTATGTTGGTAAAGCATCCTATTAATGTAAAGTTAGTAGAGGATAATATCAAGTATCCAATGATAGTAAAAACTTTAAGTGGTAGTTATGGTAGTGGAGTGTTTATGGTTGAGGATAGAAAACAATTTAGACAACTGATGAAAATGGCAGAACTATCTAATGCCAGATACAACATTATTATTCAAGAGTGTGTTGAAGATTCACTCGGTAGAGATTTAAGAGTATTGGTTATCAATGGAAAAGTAGTTGGTTGTATGATGAGACAATCCATTGACGGAGATTTTAGAGCAAACATCACACGAGGTGGGGAAGCAATCCCTTATCAGATTGACGAAGACATTGAGTGGATTGGTGGTGAGTGTGCAAGATTATTAGATTTAGATATAGCAGGTGTTGACTTGTTATTTGATAATGGTAAGTATATGATTTGTGAGGTTAATTCCGCACCAGGATTTCAAGGTATGGAAAAGTATACCAAGATAAATGTCGCAGAACAAATGGTAGATTATATACAGAAAAAAGTAGGAACCAAATAGTTATTACTATAAAGGAGTGGAAACTATGAAGAAATATTTTATTATATTTATAACAATTTTTATGATATTCAACGGATATGTTTGGGTAGATTTATTCAAAGGGTATCGTGAATATTATATGGCAACAATTGATTCATTGGAAGATGATAGAGTTAGGTTGCAATTAAAAATTGATGAATTAGAAAATGGTGTCAAGTTGGACGGACTTGATGTTGTGGTTACAATGTATCACCCAGTCAGAGGACAAACCGATAGAACACCAAACATATTAGCCGACGGAACCAAGATTACAATACACAAAGCATCAGAATATAATTATGTTGCAGTAAGTCGTAATTTATTAAAGCGTTGGGGTGGTTGGTTAGACTATGGTGACTTTATCGTATTGACTGGAACAGACGGGAAGAACGGAGTATATCAAGTTAAAGATACAATGAACAGACGATTTGTAAATCGTATTGATATATTGGAATCGCCTGGTGTTAAACCATACAAGTTTACAGATGCTAAAATCAAGAAAGCAAATTTAAATGAGGATATAAAATTTATATCAAATTAAAAAAAGTTCTTGACAACGGAACAAAAATGTTGTATATTAATAGTAATATAAAAATAGGAAATGGTTATGAAAAAATACTTCTACGAGAAAAGTAAATTCTCTGAATTTAAATCTAATAAAACTTATCACGAGTTATTGTCTATGAATCAAGAAGAGTTCACAGATTGGGCAAAACTTATGAGAAAAGAAATTATTCATCAATGGGATATTGATGGACAACCACCAGTAATGGGTAAAAATGAAGAACAAATTAAAACTGGTCTAAGCAAACTAAGAGAGTTCCCTTGTGAGTTCTTTATTGATGATGATAGTGATGACGAGTCATTAGGGGTAATTAAAAATTTTAACAAACATCAAACCGTGGTTAATCACTTTTTTCCAACTATGTTGAAAACTCGTATAACAAATGGTTCAACGGCAGACGATAAAGACTTATCTATATATGAACACTTCAGTCAAGATGATAAACTTGAAAACTTTGTTAAGGTTATGAACCGAGCAGTTAAACGAGATTCAATGTATGCTTGGTGTCGTTCATTAACAAACAAACCAGAGGAAAATGAATTCTGGAATGGACAAAACCCAGTTCAATTTATTAAAGATGCTCACGCAGGAAAAGTATTTACTGGTAAGTGGGAAAACTACGATATACTTTTACATAAAACAAAACACGATAATCTAAAAAGATATGGGACACCAGATGAAGATAAGAGAACTTATGGTAATATATTTTATTTAGAGTCTCAAGAGATTAAACAATTACTGGAAGACGGGTATTTAAACAATACACAAATATCTAACTTAGGTGATATTCCAGATACTGAAGTTTTAAAGAGTGGAAAGGTTAATAAGTTTGTTTACAATGTTAGGTGGTATGATAAAACTGAAGGAGTGTTTCCAAAGATAGTTCAATCATTTAGATTAGGATTTGGAGCACAACCGGCAGTAAACTTTCCGGCTCTAACTGCAAAATGGTTATATGAAAAATATACAGACCACATTAAACAAGATGAACCATTTACAATTTATGATTCATCAAGTGGTTGGGGTGGTAGAATTATTGGAGCAATGAGTGCAAAGAAAAAGATTCACTATGTTGGAACAGACCCAAACCCAGACAACTTTATTGATGAACTCGATATATCAAGATATGAATATGTCGCAGACTTCTATAATAAAACGTGTATAGATAAAGAACCAGAGGGATTTGGAAACTTCTTTGAATCAGTATCAGAAGCAAATACTTATGAGTTATTCAGAGATGGTTCAGAAGTTATTCACGAGAATCCAAGATTTCAAAAGTATGATGGTAAACTGGATTTATCTTTTACTTCACCACCTTACTTTAATCGTGAACAATATTCACAAGACGACAATCAATCATTTAGAAAGTTTGGTGAATATAATGATTGGAAAGAAAACTTCCTACGACCAACACTAACAACAATTTACAATTATACAAAAGACGATAGATATATTCTTTGGAATATTGCGTCAATCAAAATAGATAAAAATAACTATTTTGATTTGGAAGAAGACTCAGTCAAGATATTAAAAGAACTTGGAGCAGACTACAAGGGTAAACTAAAAATGTTGATGACACAAATGGTAGGTATCAGTTTAAATAAAAGAAGTGATATGTCAAGTAGTATAAAGAACATAGTCAATGTAGACGGAAAAGATTTCAAATATGAACCTATATTTGTATTTCATAAAAAATAATTAACTAATGGAGATTAATAAATGAAGCAATTAAAAGAACAACAATTAAAAGAAAATTATCTTAAATTAAGACAATTGATTACAGATACATTTAGTGGAGAAAGATTAGAACGACTAAATAAAATGTATGATGACTTAGAGGATAGAGTTATAGTAGCACCGGCATCCGGTAAAGAAGAATATCACTATTGTCACGTCGGTGGATATGTAGAACACATACTACACGTCGTTGATACGGCAAGAAAGATGTCAGACTTATTTGAAGTAGCAGGTGGTAGTGTAGACTGGTCCGATGAAGAATTAGTATTTGCAGGACTACACCACGACTTAGGAAAGGTTGGTGACTTAGAACAAGAACATTACATTCCACAAGACAATGATTGGAGAGTAAAGAACCTTGGAGAAATTTATATCGCAAATACCGATATACAAAATATGAGAGCACCAGAACGAGGACTATTTATATTACAACATTATGGTGTATCGTGTAGTCTTAACGAAACTCTCGGTATAAAATTAGCAGACGGATTATATGATGAAGCAAATGAATACTATCTAAAAGTATTTGACGCAAGAAGGTCATTAAAGAATAGACTACCTTATATTTTACATTGGGCAGACCATATGTCTACCGTAGCAGAATATGACGAGTGGAAAAGAGATAATCAAAAGGAATCAGAAAAGGTTCAGGACTCAGTATCAAACATTAAACAGGCGGTTAAAACGGAAGCTAAAAATAAGTTTACTGAATCAACAGACGCTAAGGATATCTTTAACGAACTATTTGGAGAGAAAAAATGATAGGATATATAATACTAAGTTTAATCGTAATAACATTAGGTTGGACCACATTTAATCTAACGAGAAAAGTAGAGAGATTAGAAACTTGGGTTGAGGATTACGCACAAAGAATACAAGATACTCAACAAGCATTAAAAGAAATTGATAGTAAAGGTAACTTTGAGGCCGATGATGAAGTCGGTGTAATCTTTACAGCAATAAAAGAAGCAGTAGATGAGTTAAACGAAATAACACAAGAGGAGTTATAATGCCAAGAAAAGCAGCAAAGGGTTCACCAAGATATTACTTTCACCAAGGAACAGAAGACGCAATCATTAGACACAATAAAGAAACTCGTCCACATATGAGAGAACGAATTTACAATGAACATATTAGACAACCCTTTGAGAAGTTGGCAGAAAATATAATTCATACATTTAAATTTTATTACTTTGATGTTCCAAGTACAGATGTTATTCACGAGGTAGTTAGTTTCTTGTATATGAATATGCACAAGTTTGCCGAGGGTAAAGGAAAAGCATTCTCATACTTCAGTATTGTTGCTAAGAACTATTTGATTTTACACAACAACAATAATTACAAGAAGATGAAACAAACTGATGGAGAGGAAGTTACAGATTACAAACGAGACCCAGTTAGAGAAGCATCCCGAGATGATTTACTTCAAGCCAAAAAAGAGTATGTTGATTTGTTTATTGAATATTGGACTAATAATCTAACAACCATATTTAAACGAAAGCAAGATATAGATGTAGCAAATGCAGTATTGTATCTAATGGAGAATCGTCAGAACATTGAAAACTTTAATAAGAAAGCTCTATACATTATGATTAGAGAAATGACAACTTCAAATACACAACACATAACTCGTGTCGTAAATGTGATGAAGAAACACCACGTTAATCTACAACACAATTATCTAACTACTGGTAGTATTGAAACAAAATTCACAGGTAGTTGGGATAACTTATAACAGATGTAACAACGGGTGGCATTTCTACCACCCGTTAATTCCACCTTTATTTATTGAGCAATCCTAATATCACCAATAGTGATATAAATCCAGCGAATCCACTTGTTGCAAATAAATTCACTAAACTAATCAGATTACCAATAATGTCCATACCGAAGAACCCGCCAACAAAAATCAATTGAACGAGAACCCCAAGACCGATAATATGAAATAGTAAGTCTTTAATTCCACCTACTACATCTTTTATCATAGCCATAGTATTTTTCATATTTGTTTCCCCCTTTTATTAATCTAAAAAAGCCGGTTTTACCCGACTCGTATAATAACTATAAGGTAAAATCAAAAAAATTAATCAGTATATAAATATATATCCCTATTTTTTAACTATTTACTATTTATTGTTAGGTAAAAACTATGGCAAAAGATTACGAAATATTCGAGGGAAAAACCTTATCAGATGTCTTTAAGGACATATACGATAATTCCAAAACCAATAAACAACAATTAGAAGTATTGATGAAAGAGGTAGTGGGATTTATCAAGGACGGAGATACGGCCGTTCAGATAGTTCCTATGTTGAAAGAGTATTTAGAAATCAATGTTAAAAACGATGAACAACTTGTCAAGTTAGCAACAATCGTTCAAAGAATTAC
>Ga0208666_1000294_pt1 | contig 24947 bp, 23 predicted proteins | sample 5B_taG_FD_184078 | JGI IMG/M metagenome (GOLD analysis project Ga0208666, IMG submission 184078) | Marine viral communities from the Subarctic Pacific Ocean - 5B_ETSP_OMZ_AT15132_CsCl metaG (SPAdes) (version 2) | ecosystem: Environmental > Aquatic > Marine > Oceanic | place: Pacific Ocean...
CAGAAATTAAAAGTGGTTGAAACATTTGACAGAGCTCAAACTACAAGAGAGATTAAACTTGTTTACTCTACACTTGCAGAACAGTTCGGTGATAATACTTCAATCGTAACAAAAAAATCAATAAGTGAATCGGCTAGTAGTGCTGTCGCATCAACTAAACCATCTACAGAATCTCGTAAAGTGATTTCTGAAGAAGTTCAAGTTGCTGACAGATTTAGAAAACTTGCTGGTTTAATTAAATAATTAGGAGATAATTAAAATGTCAAACTATGTAAATGATGCATTATTAGATGCGTCTCCTTATAAAAAACAACAAGATGAAGCTAAGTCTCTCGTTAATAAATGGGATAAAACAGGCCTTCTTGATGGTTTGAATGAGGATTTTCAAAAAAGTGGTATGGCGGTTATGCTTGAAAACCAAGCAAAACAGCTTATCAACGAGAACTCAGGTACTGGTGGTTCTACTGGTGGTGGTGCTGCAGCGGCTGGTTCTGAAGAATGGTCTGGTGTTGCTCTTCCGTTAGTTCGTAGAATTTTCGGTGAGATTGCAGCTCAAGACTTTGTATCAGTTCAACCTATGAACTTACCATCTGGTCTAGTGTTTTACTTAGACTTTAAATATGGTACAGCTACAGCTGCATACAATTCAAGTGATGCAGAAAATGGTACTCCAACAGGTGGTGCTGTTGACTCATTACAAGGTAAGTCAGGTCCTAACTCACCATCAGCTTCAACTGCTCCATTCGGTGTAGGTGGTCTTTATGGTGAAGGTCGTTATGACTACTCTATGAATGAAGCTTTATCAGCACAACTTCATATGAATAGTGCAGGTGTAACAGGAACTGCTGCTAGGGCTTTTGATACAGGTTCTGTTACTTACAAAGACTTAAACTTTAACCAAGAGTTTAGTTCTTCATTAGCTGCTACTACAGCTACAGCTGGTTTATTTAAAGTAAGAGTATCTGGTTCAAGTTTAACAGACGCTGACTTTAAAGCTGTTAGAAGTTTCGATATTACAAGTTCAATCGCTTCTACTAACTTTAATGTGTTACCACAATTTACAGCATATGATTCTGCTACTGATTTAGTTAGTTTCATAATTTCATCATCAGGTACATTCAACTTTACAGTTGGTACTGCTGGTGCTGTTGCAAATATGGTATCTGCTTCAGTTATCTATTCAAAACAACCTACTGAATCTAACAGAGGTGACTTTGAGGATACTGCTGGTAATGCTACAAATGATACTTTAGCAATACCTGAAGTTGATTTACAACTTAAATCTCAAGCTATTGTTGCTAAAACAAGAAAACTAAAAGCTGTATGGTCTCCTGAGTTAGCTCAAGACTTAAATGCTTATCATTCTGTTGACGCTGAAGCTGAATTAACATCTATGTTATCTGAATACATTTCTATGGAAATTGATTTAGAAATCTTAGATATGTTAATCTCAGACGCTACAACGACTGATTTCTGGTCTGCAACTCCTGGTGAAGATTATAATGGAACAGGCACTGATGAAGGTGGTTGGGATATTACAACATTCTACGGAACAAGATACGAATGGTATCAAACTCTATTAGGTAAAATCCAAAAGGTTTCTAACGAAATCCAAAGATTAACTCTTAGAGGTGGTGCTAACTTCGTAGTTGTTTCTCCGACTGTTGCTACAATCTTAGAATCAATTCCAGGATATATGGTATCTACAGATGGAAACAAGTCTAGCTTTGCGGCTGGTGTTCAAGTTGCAGGAACTCTACAAAATAGATTTACTGTATACAAAAACCCATATATGACTGAAAATACAATACTTGTTGGTTTCAGAGGAAGTAATTTCTTAGAAACTGGTGCTGTATATTCACCATATGTACCGCTAATTATGACTCCATTAGTATATGACCCAAGTGACTTCACACCAAGAAAAGGTGTAATGACACGATATGCTAAGAAAATGATTAGACCAGAGTTCTATGGTAAAATCTTCTGTAAAGACTTAAACTTAGTATAAGTTAAATCTTTATAAACTTAGATAAGAAAAAACCCCTATTAATTTAGGGGTTTTTCTTTTGTAATGATATTTATATATGAATTATAGTATTTCTATAACTGATTGAAGTAGTCACTAAACACAATCAGTATAAAAAAACGAATTAATTCCTGAGAGTAGTGACTCAACATTAGGAGAAATAAAATGGCTCAAAGAATAGGAAAATATAAAGTTTCTAAAAGAGAATCAACTTTAGCTTTATCAGATGGTGGTACTGTTGAAGGGACTTTAAGCGTAACTGGTGCTGTTACCTTATCTGGTTTAAGTGATGGAGCAGGTGGTACATCTGATGTATTATTTGTTACAGCTTCAAGTGGTGTAACAGGTTCAGCAGCTGCAGTAGGAACTGGCTTTAAAGTTGTTTGTATCAAAAGCTAAAATAGATTAAATTAGGAGGTTATATGAAAAAAATAGGTTCTCTTCAATTTTATAAAGATATTGATTTAAACTTAAAATTTAATTTTGATGACATATGTGAAGAATTTAACAAAACAGCAGATGATGTTAAAGATGAATTTTTTGATGAAAACAATATGTTAAAATTGGACATCGTTGATAAATATTCAGAGGAATATGTCAATAGAAAAATAAGAGAAAAATATGGAGAGGATTACTCTCTTGATGTTATGGACGATACGATGAATATCTCTTGGGATGTTAAAGTTGAAACTATAAAACAACATCAAACTGAAGATTGGTGGAATAAAGCAAAACTAACACCAATTAAAATACCTAAAATAAAAAAATAATTTATTTTATTACAACTAAGGGTGAGAAATTATCTCACCCTTTTTTGTTTATATTGATATTTATATATGAAGAATAACACCCATTTTTTGGAGAATATTGATGTCGAAGTTTTTATTTTTATATGAAGAACCAAGTTCAGCCTTACAAGTAACTGGTTCAACACCACACGGAATTTATGATGCAGATTCAGAATATCAATCAGATAGTTTAACCACTTGTAAATATGTTGCAAGTAAGCTTGGACACCCAGTTATGCAATTGGAGTTCAATAGTGGTTCAATCTATGCTTGTTATGAAGAAGCAGTATCAGAATACTCACAGCAAATCAATCATTACAATACAAAGAATTGGATGTGGGAACATTATGGAAATACATCGAGTGGTTCTAATTTTAGTTCTACAGGTTCTCATCAAGCAGAAACATCAGTTGGTGGATTATCATTTACTTTATCAGAACAATATGGACAATTTGCAAATGTTGGTGGTAATGCTACTATGTTTACAGGCTCAATAACTTTAACAGGTTCGAAACAAGTTTATGATTTAACAAATGATGCTAGTTTAGAGTCAGATATTGGTGAAGCATCGTCTGCAGGTGGACAAGATAGACTTGAAGTTCAACGAGTGTTTAATGACGCTCCTGCAGCTATATCTAAATTCTACGACCCATTTGCTGGAACTTATGACAATATTGAATTATTGGATTCATTTGGATTTGGTAATGTATCTCCTGCAGTATCTTACATATTGAGACCAATATCATATGATTTGGCTAGAGCAGGAGCTATTGAAACAAATGACTTGATAAGAAAGTCTGCATATTCATTTGAATTAGTAAATAACAAAATGAGAATATTTCCAAAACCAACGGATAGTGATGCTGGTAATAAAATATATTTTCATTATTATAAAAGAAACGATAGAATTGATGTAACACAAGATTTTACAATTAATAAAGTATCAGACCCTTCAAATATACCTTATCAATTTATTACTTATACAGAAATAAATTCAATGGGTAGAAATTGGATTCGTAAATACACATTAGCATTAGCAAAAGAATTGTTAGGTATCATACGAAGTAAATACGCTTCATTACCATTACCAAATGGTGAAGTGTCTATGGATGGTGAGGCTTTGAAATCAGAAGGTAGAGAAGAGAAAGCAAATCTATTAGAAGAATTAAGTTTATTTTTAGAAGCTGTTAGTAAAAAAGAACAAGCAGTTACTGAACAAGAAGTTGCTAATTCTCAACAAGAAGTATTGAATAAAGCTCCATTAAAAATATACATAGGATAATCAAATGAGTCAAACAAAACCATTTTTTATACCACAAAAAGAATTTGATTTAATTAATCAAATGAATGAAGAATTGATTGACGAAATTGTCGGACAATCTGTTGATATTTATAAAGTGAATGTCGATAGAACAGAGGACAATTTATATGGGGAATCAACTGCTAAATACTATGATATAGGATTCAGAGTTAATTGTTTGATTAACTATAATGAACCTGAAGTGATTCAAGATGAGTTTGGTGCAGATACTAATTCTTCAATTGAAATGTTTTTCCAAAGAGAAAATCTATCAAGTGGTTCTCTTAACTTTTATCCTGAGACTGGTGATATTGTAGATTGGAATGATTACTATTGGGAAATTAATGGAACAACAGAACCACAATTATTTGCAGGGCATCCAAACTTTAAACATAACATTGTAGCGACAGCACATCGTTCAAGATTATCATCATTACAAATAGAAGAAAGGCCAAGATAGTGAGTTTAAAAAAACATTTAGAAGAATTTGAGAAAAATTTTGACGAATCTTTAGATTATAAAGTTAGTTCTAAAGATGTTGTTACTTTTAATTCTGATGGAAATATAAAATTTTTTAAAGAACAACATCAAAATGAATTGATAGAAAAAGATAGAGTGATTGAAAATTTAAAACAAGAATTAAATTCACAATGGCTGGCAAATCAGACTGCTTTTAATACAAAAAAAATGTATGAAGATAAAATTAAAAAAATGAATATTGTAGATAGCACAAAATTAATTCCCACATTAATGGAAGTATCAAAACATAAACAAGGAAATACAAAATTAGATTGGGAATCTTGGTTAGAAATACCAGAAAGTAATTATTTATTTCAGATAAATGAAAGTTTAGCTAAAAAAGTATTTCAAGAAAATAATCTTTTAATAGATAGACTTAGATATAAAAAAGGAAGAGGTGGAGATGCACCTGTTGCTAAAAATTACAATATACGATTCGGTGGTGCTGACGGAAATAGAGCGTTTGTAAGAACTAATTTTAATCCTGATACTTTTAGTCTTAATTTAGGATATACGGTTTCTTATTGGGTTAGACCAGATGAAGTAGGAGATATTATGTTTGCATTTGGTAGAAGGCATAATAGTAATCAACGATTTTCATATGGTATCAATACATCAAAATCAATATACGCCGGTTTTGGTGGAAAACAAATGAGGGCTACTTTTGTTACTATGGGAGCCACTACTAATCCAAATCTTTCTCATTTATTTAATGCTGATAATTCATTAAAAACAGGTAATTGGATTCATTTTGCAGCAACATATGAAAATCGTGGAAGTGTAGCTGTGGGAGCTGTAGACCATAAACTATTTATGAATGGTGAACTTATAAGAACCACTTCAGAAAATTGGAGTCAAGGTGGTGGTGGAACGAGTGGTATGTTTTTAGGGGCTCGTAATAATGTTGGTGATTACAATAATGGATGGGCTTGTGGTCTTGATGAATTAGCTATTTATGATACAGACAAAGGCACAAGTTTTGCACAAGAAGTGTATAATGCTGGAATTGAGTATGACCATACAGGTGCTGATAATCTTGTAGGGTATTGGAAAATGAATGAAGGTAGTGGAACTACTGTTATTGACCATTCAGGTAATGGTAATAACGGAACATTTGATACAGATGGTACAGGTTTACCAAATTGGGAAGAAATTGGGGGATATAAATAATGAGTTTAGATATTTTAAAAGAAAGATTTGGTGGAAAACTAATAACTTCTCAATATGAAGATAAGATAGAAATAAAAGAAAAAATTATTGAAAAGTTAGAAGAGGAAACAAACAACTTATCTAATCAAGTAGTAAATTTAAAAAAAGAAAAAAATACTTTATTACAAGAATTAAATAAAGCAAGACATTTTGAAGAAGGTGCTTTTTCAATAAAAGAAAAAGATTATATAAATGAACTCGAATCCAAAGAGTTAATGATTAAAGAGGTAGAACAAAAAACAAATTCATTATATAGAGAACTTGATAAAAAAGACGAAAGACTTATTTATAAAAACAAAATAATTGATAACTCTTTGAAAACAATTAAAGAAGCAAAAACTGAAATAAATCGTTTAAATTTAAAATTGCAAAATTCTAAAAATTCTAAAAAAGAGTTACAATTAGAAATTAAAAAAACCTATCAAGATTATATTTTTAAAATGGATAATCTTGAAATTCAGATAAAAGACAAAAATGAACTCATAAATGAACAACAAAATTCATTAGAAAAAGATAACAAAGAATTAAAACAATTAAATAACAAAATTCAAGAATTAAAAGCAAAAAATACCAATAATAAAAAAATAATTAGTGAGTTAGATAATAAATTGCAAAAAAGTGAAAATTCTTTAATTATGGAAAATAATAAATTTGTAAAAGAAATAGATAGTAAAGAAAATACAATATCAGAATTAAAAAGTGAAGTGAACATACTTTCAAATAAAGTCACAGCATTAACTGAAACAGTTCAAGACAAATCTACTTTAGAACAAAGATTACAAGAAGCAGAACAATTTCAAGAGGTGGTTAAAAATAGTAAAAACAATTTTAAATCAATCCCTCAAAAAAAATCTAAAATTTTAAATACAGATAATTTAATATTTAAACTTAAAGAAATTGTAAAACAAAAACAAGGATTAAAACCATTAACTTGGAAACAATGGATGGAAATACCAGAGAGTAATTATTTAAATGAATTAAATCACATAATGGCTAAAAAAATATTTAATGAAAATAATCATCTATTATCACCACAAGATGATAGAGTACATAGAAGAAAAAGTAAATATGACAATCATAGTTTTTTACAAGTTGAACAAACTAAACAATTATTACCATTAACTATTACAAATTTAAAAGGTTATTATTCATCACAAGTTTTATCAAGTGATTTTAGTAATGGTGATGAAGTTCATCGTTGGGAAGATTTAAGTTCTAATCAAAATCATTTAATACAATCTGGTGATGATGACTTGGCTGAATACAATTCTGCAGAAAATAGTCTGTTGTTTAAAAGAAAAGACGAGGCTAATACAAATGACAATTATTTATTCACCAATACAATTGAAGCTAGTTCATTTACAACTTTTTTTGTGGTAAATATGACAACTGATAGTGGAGTTCATATTCATAACTTTTTATTAGATACAGATGATAACGACCAAATCTTTGTTCAATTTGCAGCTGACAATAGAGCATTTTTAAAAGTAGTGGCTAATGATGGAACGAATAATGTAACTTCTCAAATCACTAAAGACGCTGGTGTTGTTCAAGAAGAGAAAAAACTTTTATTAACTTGTAGAAAAAAACCATTCAATAGTGATGATGGATTTGGACAAGTTGAATGGTTTTTAAACACAACATCACTGGGAACAGAAGATGATTACGATGAAAACATAGTTCATAAAATTCAAAGATTAGGTGATGATAGTACATTTACAGGATTTAAAGGACATATGTATGAAATGGCTATTTATGATAGAGCATTAACCGACACAGAATTAGAAAATATTCAAAACTATTTTATAAATAGAGTAGATATAATATCATAGGAATAGATAATGGCAGTTCAACAAATCATAGGAAAGAAAATTACGAAGTTTGATACTTCTAATCCGAATTACCAAGAAAAACCTCAAATTAAAAAAGAGGTGAGTGGTAATGTTAGGGAAGATGAAGATGTCTATGGTGAAAGAAAACATACCTATATACCTGAACCGAATGGTAATTTAAAGATGGAAGAATTAATGGGTAAGATGTTGAACAAGTTAGATAACATACCTGGAAGAAGTCAAACAGGTGTGAAAGCTATTGAGGTTGATATTAAGAAAGAAATTTCAATTGGTAAAGCTGATATGAGTAGTATTAAATCAGAAGAGGTAAAAGGTAAGGTAAATAATAAATTAGACAAACTTAAAAAATTGAGAAGACAAAATGGCCGTTAATAAGATTACAAACAAAGGTGTGGTGAATAGAGAGTTAGTGAATAGAGCTAATGAAGTATCTACTAAAGGAACAACGGTTAGAGGTAATAGAGAAACAACTATTATACCTGGTAATAATTTTGCAGATAATTATTCCATTACTTTAAAAGATGTCGATACTGCGGTTTTGAATCATGTAAAGAATGTAATGAAACCAAGAGTTAGAGAAGCTAATGAGACTTTAAAGATACCTGTGTTCTATGGAAATGAAGAAAGATGGAAAGCGGTTAGAAAAAGAGGAGTATTGAGAGATAAAAATAATTCATTAATACTTCCATTAATAATGTTGAGAAGAACAGAGATTTCAAGAAACGACTTATCAGGACAATCATTTCCACATGATATTAGAAAACAATATGTGGATGTAGTTAGAAATTCAAGGTGGAGTAAAGAAAATCAATATGATAGATTTTCAGTTCAACAAGGAGTTCAACCTGTTTATGAAAACATTACAACTGGAATGCCTAACTATGCTGATGTAACTTATGAATTTGTACTTTGGACAAACTTTATTGAACAAATGAATCCATTAGTGGAATCTTTTGTAGACCAATCTCATACATATTGGGGTGATGGAACAAATAATAAATTTATGTGTACAATTGATAGTGTATCCGATGCATCAGAAATGAATCAAGATGGTGAGAGATTTATAAAATCAACATTTACAGTTACTTCAAAAGCTAGATTATTACCTGAATATCTAAATTCAGTAATTACTAATAAAGTGTCAAATATGAAAAAATTCACAACACCATCAAAAATTACTTTCACACAAGAGGGTGACGCTACAGATAAACAAGTAGGAAAATAAATCACTCGTTTTAAAAATTTATATATATTTATATATGAAACATTAATTAATGGAGGTTATAATGCCAGAAGAAGTAAAATTCACAGAAGATGAACTTAAACAAGTTCAAGACATACAGGCTAATTATGTAAATGTTCAAAACCAATTTGGACAATTAAAAATGGCTCAAATCAGATTAGATAATCAAGAAGTTGAATTAGAAGATTCTTTGAAATCAATTCAAGATGAAGAAAAGAAATTTCTTGATGGAATTACAGATAAGTATGGTCAGGGAACTTTAAATCCTGAAACAGGTGTGTTCACACCAAATAAATCTGAATAATATAAAAAAAAATTATCGTTTGAGGTTTTAATCATATATTTATATATGAATAATACTAATGCGCAAAAATAGTATTTACCTCAAATTAAAAAGTTAACTTAGGAGAAATTCAATGGCCGAAAAAATTATAAGTCCTGGTGTATTTACGAATGAAATAGACCAGTCTTTTTTACCTTCCGCTGTCGCTGATATTGGAGCTGCAATTATCGGACCAACCCTTAAAGGTCCTGCAGGAATCCCAACCGTTGTTACATCTTATTCTGATTTCCAAGCTAAATTTGGAGATGTAGTTACAAGTGGTTCAACAAAATATCAGTTTTTAACATCACATGCAGCTGAAGAATATTTAAAAAATTCAGACACATTAACTGTTGTCAGAATTATGGACGGAACATTTGGACCAGCAACAGCTAGTGTAGATTCATCAACAACTACTGGAACTACATTTGCATCTGCTTCATTAAAATTTGTACATGTTCCAAGTGGTTCAAGTACAGGAACACCAAACGAGATAACAATTGGAAGTGTTGACTTCACATTTGTGTCTTCATCAGTTGGGTTGACATCAACATCAACACAAATATTTGTTCCAACTGCTGGTAGTGATAATACTGGTACATCAACAACATCTTCAGTAATGGAAGCATTTAGAGATGTTATTAACAATAGTTCATCATTACATGGTTTAGCACTTAGTGCTTCACTAAAAACAGATAAAGCTTTAGTGACACTATCAGGTTCATCTGCAGGTGTTGCATCTAACTTGACAATAACTACTGGTTCAGGTGGTGAAGTTGCTGGTTATGTTGCTGCTGGTGGTCAAGCTGATGGTAATACATTTACAGATACAGCTGTAAATGGTAATGGATTTAATACACAAGGTGGTATATCAGGAACTACATCTACAACATCATTTGTTTTAAAAACAATTGCTGATGGTTCAATAATGAATAATGCAGAAGCTACTTCTGGAACAAATAATATTCTAACAAGTGGTTCAATTCACAATATTAGATATGAAGTTTCAAATGTAAATAATTCAAGAGGAACATTTACATTATTGGTTAGAGCAGGTAATGATAATCATAAGAGAAAACAGACTTTAGAGACATATAATAATGTATCTTTAGACCCTAATTCTGTTAATTATATTGGTAGACAAATTGGTGACCAAAGACAGACATTTAGAACAGATGATGGGACTTCTTATTTACAATTAAGTGGTTCATATCCAAATAGGTCTAGATTTGTAACTGTTGAATCTGTTAACAATACAGTTGATTATTTAGATGAAAATGGTGGTGTTAGAGTGGCAGCTGCTTCTGCGTCTTTACCAACTGCTGGTAGTGGTTCACTTAATGGTGGTTTCGGTGGAGGAACAGATGGTAGAAGTGGTTTTGATGCTTTAGGTAATCAAAATGGTGATATAGGTGCTGCTGTTAATTTCTATGAAACTATCACAGACTCAAATTCACAAGGTTTTGATTTATCAGACCTTACAAATGCTGATGGTGGAAGTGCTTATAAAGAAGCATTAGATTTATTAGCTAACCAAGATGAATATGATATTAACTTGATATTAATGCCAGGTGCTATTGATGAAGTTCATAATGCTGTAACAGGTAAAGCTATAGATGTTTGTGAAGATAGAGGTGATACTTTCGCAATTATCGACCCAGTTGCTTATAATTCTACATTAGCTGCAGCTACTGCTAGAGGTGATGCGAGAGATTCAAACTTCGCAGCTATGTACTGGCCGTGGGTTAAAGTACCTGATTCACAAGTTGCTGGAACTCAAAGATGGGTGCCACCATCAACAGTATTAGGTGGAATATATGCATTCAACGATAGAGTTGCTCACCCGTGGTTCGCTCCTGCTGGATTGAATCGTGGTGGAATCACAACTGCTATACAAGCTGAAAGAAAACTAACTCAAGGTAATCGTGATAGTTTATATGATAGTAATATCAATCCAATCGCAACATTCCCTGGACAAGGGGTGACTGTATTTGGACAAAAAACATTACAGAAAAAATCAAGTGCTCTTGATAGAATAAATGTAAGACGATTATTAATCAGAGTTAAGAAGTTTATCGCAAGTTCTTCAAGATTCCTTGTATTTGAACAAAATACAGCGGCTACACGAAGAAGATTCTTAGGGATTGCTAATCCATTCTTAGAACAGATTCAATCACAAAGTGGATTGAGTGCGTTTAGAGTAGTGATGGATGAAACGAATAACACACCTGACACAATTGATAGAAATCAATTAGTTGGACAATTATTCTTACAACCTACAAGAACTGCTGAGTTTATTGTATTGGATTTCACAATACAACCAACTGGCGCTTCTTTTCCAGAGTAATAGTTAGTCAAAATAACTAAATTAAAGGGATTTATTTAAATATAAATCCCTTTTTTTTATAAATTTTAATATTTATATATGAAAGTAAAGGTTTAAGTACTTAATAGGAGAAACGAAATGCCTGAATTATTAGAACCACAAGATATAATGTTTACCCCTTTTGAGCCAAAGCTCAAAAATAGATTTATTATGCAAATTGACGGAATCAACGCATATTTAATTAAGACGATTAATCGTCCTCAAATTGATTCCGATGAGGTAGTATTAGAACATATGAATGTAACGAGATATGTTAAAGGTAAGTCAAGGTGGCAACCTTTAGAAGTTACACTTTATGACCCAGTTGTTCCATCAGCTGCACAACAAGTAATTGAGTGGATTAGATTACACCACGAATCAGTTACTGGTAGAGATGGATACTCTGATTTTTACAAAAAAGATATTACATTTAACCTTTTAGACCCAGTAGGTGCTGTGGTAGAAGAATGGGAATTAAAAGGTGCGTTTATTCAATCAGCTAACTTTGGTGATTTAGATTTTGCTTCATCAGACCCAGTTGAAATATCAATGACATTAAGATATGATTACGCAATACTTAAATTCTAATAAATACTTAAACTAATATATGAGAAAACCCTTGAAATAAAAATCGAGGGTTTTTTTATTTTATATATATTTATATATGGAGATGTTAAAAATGAAAACAACATTTGACGAAATAATAGAAGTGGTTTTAGAACACGAAGGTGGTTATGTGAATGATCCAGATGATGCTGGTGGTGAAACCAAGTATGGAATTGCTAAAAGATGGTATCCTGATGTGGACATTAAAAATCTTACCAAAGAACAAGCTAAGAAAATCTATCATACAGACTATTGGAGAAGAGGTAAGTGTGATGAAGTTCCTTCACAATTAAAACATATATACTTTGATATGTGTGTTAATTTTGGTAGAAGGGGAGCTGTTAAGGTTTTACAACAAGCTGCTAATTCTAAAAACAAAAATAAAATTGAAGTAGATGGTGGTTTAGGACCAGCTACATTAAACGCTGTACAGAAAATATCATTAGATAGAGTACGAGCATACAGAGTTTTAAGATTCGCAAACATAGTTATAGACAAACCAAATCAAGAGAAATTTTGGTTAGGTTGGTTTAGGCGAGCAATCGAAGTTTAATTAAGTTATAGGAGACGAAAATGTCAACAGATAAATTATATAATGATATAAAAGAATTATTTGAACAATTTGAAGAAAATCATACAATATTCAAAGATAAAGGTACAAAAGCTGCTGGTGGTAGGGCCAGAAAAGCTATTGGTGAAATAAAAAAATTAGTTACAGATTACAGAAAAGCTTCTGTTTCTGAATCAAAATAATCGGAGGTACAAAATGGCAGAACATAAGTTCCCAACTGAAGTAATTGATTTACCAAGTGAGGGTAAGTTATATCCAAAAGAACATCCTTGTTCTAATGGAAAAATAGAAATCAAATATATGACAGCTAAAGAAGAGGATATATTAACATCACAAAACCTAATTAAAAAAGGTGTAGTGATTGAAAAGTTATTAGATTCACTAATAGTTACAGAGGGTGTAAAAACTGATGATTTACTAATTGGTGATAAAAATGCCGTAATGGTTGCAGCTAGAATATTAGCATATGGACCAGAGTATCCTTGTGAGGTTACACATCCAACAACAGGTGAGAAAATACAACACACATTTAATTTAGCTGAGTGTCCATTTAGAAAATTACAAAAAGATGTAACAGAAAATTCTTTTGAAGTAACACTTCCAGTATCTAAAAAGAAAATTAAGTTCAGTATACTTACAGGTAAAGAAGAAAAACAAATTGAAAAAGATTTACAAGCTTCTAAAAAAGTTGGTGCTGTAGCTCCTGAATTAACTACAAGATTAAGATATTTAATTAAAGAGGTTGATGGTGATAATTCACAATCACTAATTAATGAAATGGCTATAAATATGTTATCGAGAGATTCTATGTTTTTAAGAGAAAAAATTAGACAAGTTTCTCCTGATATTCAGTTAATTCAAGAAATAGAATTAGGAGGTGAATCCGTCAAGGTAGCAGTACCTATGACGGTTAACTTTTTTTGGCCTGAAGCCGGAAGATAAACCAAAGCTTCACGAACAAATATTCCAATTAATATATTATGGTGAGGGATTTAATCACTCTGATGTATACACCATGCCTGTATATTTAAGAAAATTCTATTATAAACAATTACTTGATACTCGTAAAAAAGAACACGATGAAGCAAAAAAAGTTCAACAAAAAAATAAATCAAAAATATCCAAACCTGCAATCAATCCAAGATTTAAAAGGTAATTTTTCACATATTTGATATTTATATATGAATAGATACACCTAAATAGGAGAGTAATGTGTCAAAGAAAAAATCATATATGAATAAATCAAATCTTATCAATGAGGGATTTTTTGATAAATTAAAATCCTTTCTAAAAAAGAGACCAAAACCCAAAGGTAAAGAAAAAATAGGTTTGTTGAATAAAATTAAACTTGCCCTTAAAGTTTCTGGTTTAAATAGGGCAGTAGATGCCTTTGAAAAAGAACTCAAAAGAAAACACGGAGATGACTATCCTGACTTACCAAGATATGATGCATCTGATTTTATAAAGTAGAGGATTTATTATGGCAAAAGGTGGAAGAACATATGTATCCAAAGATGAACTTGCAGTAATTGAGTCTATCAAGTATGAAAAACAAAAAATACTTGACATAGAAAAAGAAGAACTTCAGAATATAAAGGATATGAAACAAGCTTATGCGGACACTGGAGATGAGTCCTTAAGGCTTACTGCTGCTATGAAAGAAAAACTTAGGATGGCTGAAGTTGACAAAACTTTATCAGGTGAAACCCTAAGTTTAGAAAAAAAACTAAATAAACAAGCTAAATCTTTAAACACACAAAAGAAAAAAGGAGCTTCTCTTGCATCAGCGATGCTCGAAGATTTAAAGTCAGATTTAGAAAGAGGAGACTTAACAACTCAACAATATGAAGATCATGTTGCCGTACTTGACCAAATAGCAACTGGAACTGCTTCAGTTGCAGATATTCAAGAAGCTATTGGTGATTTAGGTGAAGACGCTACTGAGTCGATGAAAAAATACTTAGCAGCTTCAACACAAGCAGCTGCTACTAATGATTTAGCAAAAAATGCCATAGATGGTATGGATGGTATATTAGGTGGAATGGCGGGGAAAGTAAAAAGTGCACTAACAAACCCGATGACACTAGCCACAGCTCTTTTATTACAATTTAATGCAACACAAGAAACAATTGCTAAAGAATTTGGAGCTATGGGTGTTGGTGAGTTTAGGACAGAACTAGCCTCAGCTAATCAAGAATTTACAGCGATGGGTTTAAGTGGTGCAGATGCTCAATCAACCATATCAAACTTAGCTAATGGATTCGGACTAAGTGTTTCAGAGTCAAGAAAATTAGCAAGTAATGTGAAAGATGTAGCTATTGTTACTGGAACATCTTTAGAAAATACATCTAAATTAGTTGGACTATTTACAGAGACTCAAGGTTTAACAGGCCAACAAGCTGAAAATTTATTAATATCAACTAATGAATTAGCTGGAGCTAATAATGTTGCTCCAAATAAAGTTTTAGAAGAAGTTGCAAGTAATACAGAGTTTTTTGCACAATTTGCAGCTGATGGTGGTAAGAACATATTAAGAGCTGCTGTTCAAGCAAAAAAATTAGGATTGGAATTAAGTCAGGTTGAAAAGATAACAAGTGGGTTATTAGACTTTCAAAATTCCTTAAATGCTGAGACTGAAGCATCAGTACTGATTGGTAGAAGATTAAACTTTCAAAAAGCAAGAGAATTAGCATTAGCAAATGATGTAGAGGGTGCAACAGCCGCAGTAGTTGAACAATTAGGGAGTGCTGAAGAATTTAATAAACTAAATGCAATACAAAGAAAAGCTTTAGCTGATTCAGTTGGTTTAGAAGTATCTGCATTATCAAAAGTTGTAAATAAAGAAAAAGAAGCATTAACATTATCAGGTGCTTTATCTCAACAAAAAGTTGATTTAATACCAGAGGAAACAGTAACTGCTACAGCTCAATTAATTGGACAATTACAAGCGATAGGAATGAGTTTAGCTGAATCAGTAGGGCCAACATTAAATTTTGTTTTAGGTGCATTTGCAGGACTTGTTTCTATGGTTGATAAGTTTATAGGATTAGGCCCAGCTCTTTTAGGTTTATTCGTAGCTATAAAAATGAACGCGATGATTGCAGCTGCTGCACAAATATATAATGCGATAGCTGGATTTTTCGGAGGTGCAGCATTAGGTTCAACTGCTACTTTAGGTTTTGGAACATTAGCGTTAGTCGGTATAGCTGCTACTGCGGTTGGTATGATGATGTCGGCGTTAATGGCGACACCTACTGGTGATTTGGGTATAGATCCAAATGGGGGTCCAATTGTTGCTTCACCTACGATGGGTGGATTATTTCAGGGCAAAAAAGGTGATGGTTTATCTATGGGTCCTGGATTTGGTACAAATGGTGATACATCTGGTGGAGGTGGTGTAGGTGTAGATACTTCAAGATTAGAAGCACTACAAGCTGAAACATCTCAAAAACTTGAAAGAGTAGCTGCAGTATTGGAAGGTGCTTTATCAGGTCCAAAACCAGCATTAGCTAGAGCTATGGGTTCATCGGTTGGTGACACTGTTGATGGAATGGCTTAGGAGATTGAAATGGGTTTAGAAAATTTAAAAAGTATATTTGAAGAGGAACTAAATAATAGTATTGATGATTTTTCATCAAATGTGATAACTAATGTTGATGGAACAAAATTTTTTAGTACACCTCCACAACCACCAAGCAGAGTGGCAACTAATCCAACTGATTTTTCTTCTGCTGTAGGAAATAATGATTTACCATTTACACCATTAAATCAATTAGGTAACTCTTTTCTTGATGGTTTGAGTTGGGAAAAATTATATAATCCAAATCACTCCTATAAAGATGATGCAGGGCATAAAGGGTTGATACCAATAAATTATCCTAACTCAAATAGGGATAAGTTAAATATACGAAATCCTGATGATGGGAGGTTTGGGTTTGGTGGTTCATTCAGAACATCAGTTATAAGTGCAGTCGGAAAACTCATAGGAAAAGTTCCATTTTTAGAGGGTAGTGTTACAGAGTTTCTAAAAGATACAGGAAAAGAACCATATATAGTTAGTACTATACCTCAAACTGGAAGTGATTTATTTAGTGGTAGAACTATAAATTTTGGTGGAAGAGATTTTCCAATCGCTAGAAGTCTAACTGATACTGTTAGATTAGCTAAATTTTTAACATCACCTGCTGGACTAATATTTATTGAAAAACAAAAAGTTTTAGTAGGAGATTTTCCATCACCATTAAATAGTCTTGGTATTAAAGACTTTCAAGGACAAAAATATAAAAGTAAGTATAATCCAATTTCTACATTAGCGTCAACATTCGGTAGAGCTGGAGGTGGGCCTGCTGGATTAGTAGACAGAACAGAACCAAGTTTAAGTGGAGTATTGTCATTTTTAAGTCCTGATACACAAGAACTTGATTCTTATCCTGATTTTAATATTTTTGATGAAAATGCTTCGACAATGAAAAAACGAGGAGATGATTTTACATCTCCTGATGCATTCGGTGATATTGCAATAACTGATAATTTAATTACCACAGATAGAAGCCCAAAAAATGAAAATGCAGAAGAAGTTCAAAGCACTATATCATCATCTACGGGAGGTTTACAATCATTAAACAATACATTTAAACCTATTAATGTTGATTCAGATTCAGGTTTTGATGGTGACAAACATACATTATTAAGTTTTGGTACTACAGATTCGGATATGAATGGTAGAACTCAGTATAAAGAGACAACTGATGAATCATATTTAAATGACTTGAATGGAGTTGAGAATGGAATGCCATTTTATTTTAAGGATATGCGAGATGGTTCTAATTTAGTTTTTAGAGCTTATATTGAGGGACTATCAGAAAATATCGCACCATCTTATAATTCAACACAATATATTGGAAGAAGTGAACCTGTTTATACTTATAGTCAAACTGAAAGAGATGTTAACTTTACATTAAAATTATTTGCACAATCTAAAGAAGAGTTGGCAGCTATTTATGAAAAAATGAATAAATTAACATCATTATGTTATCCTGAATATATGAAAGATGTTAATTCTTCAAATGGTGGTGAATTAACAAGTTATGGAAATAGAATGAAACCACCTTTAACAAAAATGAGAATAGGTGATATTTATGGAGCTGAAAAAAGTGAATTGATGGGGTATCTAAAATCACTATCTTATACTGTTGACCAAACATCACCATATGAGGTAGAGGTTGGTAAAAGAGTTCCGATGCATATAATAGCCACGATTGGTTATCAAGTAATCCATTCAACAGTTCCAAATCTTGAAACTCAATTTTACGGATATATAGGTGATGGGACAATTGCTAGTGGTATAACAACTTAAAGGATAATTATGTCAAGATATAAATTTACAGACAAACAAATAAAAAATAAAAAAAAATATTATTCAACAACTATTTACAAAAAAGTAGAAGAAAAAAATAGTGATAGTTATTTTATTGCACAAGAAGGTGATAAGTGTGATAATTTAGCCAATAGGTTTTATGGTGATTCATCATTATGGTGGTTCGTAGCGAGAGTGAATAATCTAACCACAAACAACATACCAGCAGGAACATCAATCAGAATACCAGCAACAACTCAAGACGCAGAAGGTTATTAAAAATGTCAATAAATAGAAGAATTTTCGGAACACCTATTGATAAAGAGGTTAGAAAAAAATTAGAATTTAGGCAAGGTAGTAATCCTGTAACTGAAGCTGGAGATCCTTTATACTCTGAAACATTTACTGGTATGACAAACTATGATTATTCTGCTAGACTTCCATTTGTTAGAATGTGGACATCTATAAAAATTTTAGAAGCTGCAGATATTGAGATACTTGAGGAATTATCAGCAGAAGATGTCAAAGCAGGAGCTTTTCCAGAATCAGAGACATTAAAGAGATTAAGAAGTAAATTTAAAAAAAAATATGGAACGGAATATCCAAAGATAAAAATAGATGAGATTAAAGGTAAAGATGGTAAGCCTGAAAAGTATGTTGTTAAGGGAGTGGCGAAAGACCGAGGCCAACGAGACTATGTTCGTAAAATATACGAAATTGGAAACCATAATTATTTAAAAAATTATGGAGAGGCTAAACCAAATGAGGCTGTAAATGCGAGTGAGGAAATACAAGTTTTAACAGCACTATTGCCTAACGAATCTGAAAACAATCCATTTATGAAACCCCAATCAGGTATTACAGCCGTTTCATCTGAAACAGAGGGTGCGTTGGGGTTAATCAAAAAAACAACTGTTAGTTTTACAGTTTATAATTTTTATGATTTTGATAATATTTTTTCAAAATATTTTTTATTTCCAGGAGCACAGATATTTGTAGATTTTGGTTTTGCAGACATACCTAATTTGTATAGACCTCAAGAGTTAATTACTTATGCTGAACAAAATAAAGATGGTGTTCAAGGGTTTTTATCTAATGAGGAAAAAACAGGACAAATAGATAAAAATCTTGGTGACCTTGAAATATTACAAGGTATAGTAACTGATTATTCTGCAACAGTTCAACAAGATGGTAGTGTGAATTGTTCGGTGACTTTAACATCAAAAAATAGTGCTTTACTTAGTTTTGCAACTGATGATGATATTGTAATGAAGATAAAGTCTATTCTAACGAGAGGTATTATATATTTAGGGTTACAAGCAATAATACGAGAGGGAGATCCAGAAGATAAAGATAAGGACTTGTTTCAATTACAATCAACACCAAATGCTGATATGGGGGCAACAGCTGATGATATTGAGACTTATAACAAAAACTTAACATTATTAGCACAACAAGAATTATCAGGCAGAACAGGTCCTGAGGGTAACGCTATTCGAACTGGTGTTTTTGTAGAGAACTTAAATGCAGATAATAGTTATATCGCTTGGGGATTATTTGAAGATTTAATTATTAATTCACAATTTGGTTTTGGTAAAGATGAAAAAGATATAAATGAGGGTAAAAATTTACAAGTCAGAATGAACACAAGAAATTCATTCACTAAATGGACGAGTAAAAATAGAGAAAAGCAACATGTATTGATGCAGGTTCCCGACAATGTCCCATCTTTTTTATTTCCTGAGTGGTGGTATAATGATGATCCAGACGAAGCTGGTGGTTCTTATTCACATCAAAAAGGTAAATCACCTGTGGTGTACGATGATTTTTTTGGTGATGATTTTGAACCATTAGATTTAACTACAGAAGAAGATAAAGGATTAAAAAGAATACCCATTAGAGAAGTTTTTATTAATGTAGATATGATTATAAAGGCTTTTGAGTCTAATGATAATGTTAAAAAAGTAGTAGAAGAAATCTTAACAGAAATTAATGATGGTTCAGATGGTTTATTTGATTGGAAAATGAAACAAGGTGAAACTGAAGCTGACATAGAGATAATTGATGCTAATTTTACAATCACAAGTGAAAATAAAAATTTAGAAGTATCAGAAAATCCATTTTTTACATTTGAAATACAATCACCAAATTCTATGGTGAAAGACTATGGTCTTGATTTTAAACTACCATCAGGTAATATTGGTAATATGTACGCAATACAAGGATTAGGTGCTGGTGATAGTCTTTTTTCAACAAATCCTGAAGTTCAAAAAGTTATCGCGATTGGAGCACTTGATAAAGACTTATTAAAAATCATCTATGAACCTGACATGGGCAATCATAGGGCTCAACAATTATTAGATGAACCTAAAGTAAATACTTCAACCTATAATGTATTTAAAACAATTGATAGTTTGTTTGACGACAATGTATATAAAGTATCTACAGTTGAAAGACCAAAATTAATAGAAGGTGAAAAGACATCATTATCAGATAAAAAAGCTGTAACTAAAAAAGAGGAAAATCAACCAACACTATCAGGAGATGAAATAATACAAAGTAGTGATGAGGCGATGGAGGCTGCAGGTTTTAAAGTCGCTAAAAATTTTACTGAGTATTATACTTATAAAATTAGTTCAGGTGTACAAAATGAGATACCAAATTTATTACCTTATAATTTAAATTTAACCATTTTAGGTATTGCATCACTTAATGTTGGTGATACATTCAAAGTGGATTATTTACCTAAAAGATATTTAGAGAACACTTACTTACAAATAACAAAAATTTCTCACGAAATTGGACCAGCTGGTTGGTACACTTCACTTGATACTGCCTTTAGACTTTTACCAAACTTAACAGATGCTGTTGTAAACACATTAGATAAAGATAAAATAAGATTATCACCAACAGCTCTTTCAAATATAGGTTTTGAAGACCAAATTGAAGCTGATGCTGGATTTTGGAGTTATGGTAATGATATAAAAATTGCAGATTTCGCACCTTATATGACTGATATTCAAATTAAATATGATGAAAATTGGGCTTACGACTATGAATTAAGATTTAGGATAAGTAGAAATCTTGAGGGTGAGATTGCGAATGAAAGTGGTTATATAAAAAATAGAAGAGGTAATTTTAATGCTAGTTTTACTAATGATACTCAAGCAGATAACTCACTTTTAGAAATTAGTCAAGCATTTAGTGATGCATATGGAGAGGGTCTTACTGTATATGATGAAAGTCACTCATATGTATATACATACCTACCTGATATAAAATTCTTCAAAATTTGGCCACCTGATGTGGTATTAGTTCCAGGTGAATATTATCGAATGATGGTTTATGGTGATAAGATAGCTCTTGTCCAAGAAACTGGTAAATGGTTTGATGATATTCTTAAATATTTCAGAAAATATACAGGCTCAATACCAGAAGAATAAAAAAAGCTTGTTTTTTTAAATAAAATGTTATATATTGTAATACGATGTATTGTATTATACCTATATTTAAAGACCCATTCTTACATCCATTACATAAAGATAATGGATTATCAGCACTATGGTGTCAACCAGAATCTGCAGAAGAACCATTCTTTTTAATCCAACACCATCCTGATTCAGATAAAATGATGGAAGATTATTATTGGTTAAATGATAAATTAATTCAAACACCTGATAAAAAATTGCTAAATCATTTCTATAAATTTGATAATGTTGTGGATAAAAACTTCATATGGTGGATAGATACAGGTAAACCATTTGAGAACAATATTCGTAATAATGCAATAGATTTCTTGTCAAACAAATACTATAATGTAAAAAAACTTAACGAAATCATACCATTATCGAAACACAACGAGTATTGTAGTGATGTTTATAAGAGTATGGCTAGAGCATATGTTGGTGGAACTGATGATTATTATATGAATGATTTCATAGAAGCTTTCGGTTCAATTGAACAAAATGGTGTAAAAGTATCTGATGATGTATGTGATATATTTGATATGAGAGTAAAGAAACACATATCAAATGGAAAACTATATAGTAATTACAATCTATGGACAACAACAGGTCGTCCAAGTAATTCATTCGGAAGTGTTAATTTTGCAGCTCTACCACCTGAGAAGAGAAAGGCTATAGTGGCTGAAAATGATTATTTGGTTGAAATGGATTATGATGCATATCATTTAAGAATAATTTCACAATTGGTTAAATATGATTTTGGTAAAGATTCAGTTCACGAACACTTGGCTAAACACTATGAATGTTCATATGAGGAATCAAAACAGAAAAGTTTCCAATTATTGTATGGTGGAATTGATAAACAAACAAGAGAAAAAGTTCCATTTTTTGATTTAACACATAAATTTATAAATGACAAATGGAATGAAATAAATCAAAATAAATACATTTTAACTGATATTTATAGACGGAGAATAGTATTAGAAAATTATGATGATTTGAATAAGAATAAATTATTTAATTATTTAATTCAAGCATTAGAAACAGAATTGAATGTTAGAAAGATTTTATTAATTCAAGACTATTTATTACATAAGAAGACTAAATTGGTTTTATACGGATATGATAGTTTCCTATTCGATTTTTCAAAACAAGATGGAGTTGAAACTTTGAAAGAAATCAAAAGAATATTAGAAGTTAAAACTGATGTACCAGGTGATACAGAATCTTATTTTTACACCAAATCAAAAATGGGTTTAAATTATGGTGAAATGCAAAACATTACGGAAAGGTTATAAATGACACATATTTCAGAAATCATAGAAGATATATTAGTAGAATGGGCATATCGTGTTCACGATGGAATGCCTAATCCAAAAAACGCACAACACATCCACGAACTTCGTGAATCGATGAAGGAACTAAATTTACCAAATGATGTAATTTATAAAGTTATACATAATTTAGTAGAAGGGGATAAAAATTTAAATGACGATGTATTAGGGGAAGTAAAATTTTTAAGAAATGTAGTGTCTAAATTAAAACGAGTATGGACTTCTATAAAAGGAAAAATAAAATCACTATTTAAAAAGAAAATTAAAAAATTAGAACCAGGAGAAGAAACTGTAATAACAATACCTGCGTTAAAAACAGAGAATAGAATTGAATATATGAATCTAAAAGATTTATTAAATGAAGGCGCTCTTCAGTCTATTAAAGGTAATTATAATGAAGCATTAACTTGTCAATATATTTATAATCAAGATGGTAAAAAGGGTGTTGGTATAACACCTAAATATTCATCTTATAAATCAGAAGTTAATAATATAGTAAAAAAATGGGATAAAGATTTAAAAAATGCTGTAGATAAAGGTTATGCAAAAGCTAAAAAAATAATAGATACTGGTAGTAAAGATATGGCTAAATATTTAATAGGTAGTGTTATTAATGAAGATGCTATTATTATTGGTGTGTATCTTGATAATTTAGCGTTTCAAGGTGGTATTGAATTTAAAGCAGATATTCAAGTAGCTGTTATGAAAGAGGGGAAAGAGAGATTGGATGCTTATTCATTAAAATTATATAGTGGTAAAAGTGTTGGATTAGCTAATACCTCTCCTAAAAAATTAGCAGCTCACTTAGCAGGATCTAAAGCTGAAAAAGCTGTAGAAGATGCGATAAAAAATGATTCAAGATTACAAAAATTAATTGAAATGGCAAAACAAGCAGATAAAGATAGAAAACAAGCTCAAAAAGATGGTGATAAAAAAGAATATGATAGATTATTTAAGGTAAGACAAGAAGCTAGAAAACCTATTAATCCACGATTAGCAGAAATAACATACAAAGCTTTAAAACCATATGCAAAGACTCCGAGTTTTAGTGAGAATTTATTGAAGTTATTAGGATTTGCTGATAAAGATACAAAAATGTTAATGGCGGTTACGACAGCTAAAAAAAGTGTTATAATAGACAAACATCCAGATTTAGATGTTTCAAATATTGATTTAAGACTAAAAGGTGTTCAAATACTTGTAGTAGGACCAACAGGTAAAACTATAGTAAACTTTGGAGTTAAAGAAGGTGAACGAAAAGCATTAGCTGGTAAGGTTAGTTTTGCAGATGTAGAACCTGTAGATTTAGCTAATTATCCAGCATTTGGTGAAAAATAATGAAATCTCAACTACTAGCAACATTCACAACAAAAGATAGTCTTGACGAAACAATTAAGAAAATCACAGATGCATATACAATTATATTCAATAAAGTATATGTATTACAAAATGAAAATAATGTAAATGAGTTAATATGTACATATAATGTAGATACTCAAGGTGGTGTGGATTATAATAAAGTAGAGGGAACGATTTCTCTACATAGAAAAAAACACTCAAATACATTATATACAATAAATGCATTAAACGAATGTATAAAGAATTTAAACAATGGTGTTATGGATGAAAAATTTATGATACCGTGGGAAAATTTTAAGAATATGTTATTAATAACAAATTCAGATGGATTGAATAAAATCAATACAAGAATCTATAAAATTGAAAAAGTGTAAAAAAAAGCTTGACTTATATTGCATTTTTGATATATATTATAGAGATAGAATTAAATAGGTTATATGGTTCATAAAAACCATAACTAATAAACGATAAACGATAAAACACATAGGAGAAACAAAATGGATATAGATGCAATAAAATCCAAGCTCGCAACATTACAATCAACTTCAAACACCAAAGATAACTTTTGGAAGCCTGAACCAGGTAAACAAGTTGTTCGTGTTGTTCCTTACAAACATAATAAAGATAACCCA
>Ga0208666_1000295_pt1 | contig 24918 bp, 31 predicted proteins | sample 5B_taG_FD_184078 | JGI IMG/M metagenome (GOLD analysis project Ga0208666, IMG submission 184078) | Marine viral communities from the Subarctic Pacific Ocean - 5B_ETSP_OMZ_AT15132_CsCl metaG (SPAdes) (version 2) | ecosystem: Environmental > Aquatic > Marine > Oceanic | place: Pacific Ocean...
ACCACAATGATAAAAAGGTAATCCTGCAGGCCATATTGCTACAGAACCTGTTTTAGGTGTTATTGATGTATCACCCATAGTAAATATAGTTTCACCACCTTCTACATTATTTAAATATACTATTACTGCTAAATATTTTTTATAGTGTTCTTGACCAGACTCAACATGAACAGCTGAGTATCCTTTGTCTTCTGGTGTGTATCTTTGTATTTGTAATGAACGGAAACCTGTATTGTAAATATCAGTTAATGGTCTATCATGAGGTTTATAATCTTCATGACAAAGTGAATGTAAATGTGATTCAAATTTAGAACCTAATGGATATAGTTTTTCAAATAAGTAATTTTTATAATCTACAGCATCAGGTCTTGGGTCGCCTATAAGTTGCATTTCATTAGACTGTTTTCTGTGGTCGTCTGTTCTAACATATAAACTATTTTCAAAATATGTTATTAAGTCTTCACACCAATCATTAGAGAATATGTTTCTATAAACTTTTATACAATCTGATAATGATGCATTATTAAGTTTCATAATCTAAAACGAGCTTTGTATTTTTCTTTACCTCTTTTTCTCATTTTTTCTATCTTTTTTGCTTTTTCAAAAGCTCTTCTTCTAGCAAATTCACCTATTCTATCAATGAAAAGAATACCATCTAAATGGTCTAGTTCATGTTGAAATACTCTAGAAGTCAATCCTTCAGCAAGTTGTCCTTCTTCTTCTTGTAATTCATTTACATATTTAATTGCTACATGAGAGGGTCTTACAACTCTTGCAAAAACATCAGGTAATGATAAACAACCTTCTTCCATTGTATTCATTTCAGGAGAAAAATCTACAATACTAGGATTGAAACAAACTACTGAATCTTGTTTAGTTTCTCCTCTCATTGCAAAAACTCTAGTTTTATATCCTATCTGATTTGCTGATACACCTAATCCTGCATGATTAAACATTGCATCTATTAATTCATTTTTTAATTCTATAGGGTCAACTATAGGATTATCAAAATCAAACTCAGGACATTTTTCTCTTAAATCTTTTTCATTTTTTACTATCATTTTTCTTTTATCTTACTGAAATTATTTGTTTTTTCAAATTCAATTATATTATTAAATTTTTCATTCATTGATTCGCCTTTGTGAGATATGATAAATGTGTTTGTATTATCATCTAGTGTATGAAGTATTTTTAAAAATTCATCTGTACCACCTTCATCAAGTGAACTATCAAATACTTCATCAAGAATTAATAAATTTGTGTTTACTGAATTTTTTAACTTTGCAACAGCTCTCCAAGTAAATAACAATGATAAATCAATTCTCATTTTTTCACCTTCACTAAATGATGAATATGAAAAATTATCTCTGTATCTTGATTTAATTTCTTCATTAAATTCTTCATCAAGTTCAAACTGAACAAAAAACTCCATAGATGCCAAATACTTATTAATCAATTTGTTCATGATTGGTAAGTATTGTCTTATAATTTTAGTTTTGATACCACTATCTCTTAGTAGTATCTCTGCTAAATCGTGATAATGTTTATCTTCTGATAAGTTAGCATCCATACCTTGTAATACTTCTAATGCTTTGTGATATTTTTTTAATTTATCTTTATCATCTTCTGTATGTTCTTGTTTTGAAAGTTCGTCTATTTGTTTTTGAAGTTTATCAATATATTGTTCATTAGTAGAAATAGAATTTTGTTGTTTTTGTATTTCATCTTGATACCACGATATTTCACTTTGTACTTTAGATATTTCTTCAAGTCTAGTATTAACTTCTTCAACAGTAATACTTCTTTCATTGAGTTTTTTATCAATGTCTTTTAAACTTTCTGTAGTATCACAACACATCTGTTTTTTATGGTCTGATTCTATGTCTTGTTTACAAGTTGGACATTCATCATTGTCTTCATAAAATTTTAACTCTTTAATGAATTTTTTTCTTTCTGATTCAAATTGTCTTTCATCACTCAATGTTTGAGAAAGTTTTTCTCTTATTTCTTTTTCATCACTAATTTTTTCTTTTAAATTTCCAACTGTTTGTAAACCATGGTCAACATTCACATTTAATGAATCAATATCTTTTTGATGTTCATTAATATCTTTAGTCAATTTATCAATCATTTCATCACGATTTTCTTCTAATCGTTTCATTGCTTCTTCTTGACCTTCAATCTTTGCTTCACCAATCTTGATGTTATTTCTTATTTCTTTTTGTTCATTATTTAATGTTGATGCTCTTTGTTTCAAACAATCTTTCATTACAGAAAATATCTGAATATCAAGTATATCTTCAATGATAGCTCTTCTTTCTGGTATGTTCAATTGCATAAATGGTGTAAATGTAGAACTACCTAATACAACAACTTGAGTAAATGATTTATAATTTAATTTGAGTATTTGTTGTTCTAAAATAGCTTGATAATCTCTAACAGATGCATCTTGATGTAATAATTTTCCATCACGATATATCTCAAACTTATTTGGTTTGATACTTCTCATTACACGATATTGATTTCTACCAATTTGAAAATCTATTTCAACTACAGTATGTTTTTGATTTATAGAATTTATCAAAGATGTTTTTGGTATCTTTCTGAAAGCACGACCAAATAAACCAAATGTCAGAGCATCAAGTAATGTAGATTTACCTGAACCATTTGCACCAATTATAAGTGATGTTTTCTTTTTAGATAAATCTATCTCTGTAAATTCATTTCCTGTAGATAAAAAGTTTTTATATCTAACTTTATGAAATTTTATCATATCCTAATTTTATATACCTTTCTTGATAATCTATTGCTTGTTGTAAATTAACTTTTTGAGTTGTATTAACTTCTTTACCATTTACTCTATAATTTTCAGTAATTTCCATAGTATCTTTATCTAAAGAATAAAAACTTATAGAATGACCTTCTGATATCCACACACCAGAATAATTTAAACTATCCATTATTTAACTAACTTTGGACCTGGTGGTGTTATTATACTACTAAATGCTTCTTGATATTGATTTTTTAATCTTTGTTCAGGTTGAACTGTCCATACAATACTATGTGGTGTAAGTTCAATATCACCATCACCAAGAATATTATACGGATAAAGATTTACTTTAGGTCCTTGTCCTTCAACAGCTTGTTGATGAATAAACAAAGGATTTTTTATAGTAATATTTTTTGTGTGAAGCATGTCAACATCACCTGTTGGTGGTACCATTTCTGCTATTAACATTTCACCTGTTATTAATTGTATTATTTTTATCACTATCTTACTCCGTATGGATTTTTATATTTAAGTGCTTCTGGTGTATCTTTTGCTTCTCTTACTAACCAATATAAAACTATAATGTTTAAGAGTGGTACTAACATAGCTAATTGCCACCAACCACTATGACCTCTGTCATGTAATCTTCTTGCGTTTAAACATATACTTTGTACTAGTGTTCCCAGTATAAAAGATAAACTTAGTATACCACTGTCTGTTGTTTCTCCGAATGGTTCAAATATACTATAGAATGTAAATCCTATTACATAATAGTCTATTGCCATTAGTGCTAACATAATAATACTTGCGTATAGTGTAAACCACCAATATTCAGGTCTATCTGACCTTCCGTTAATATCTGTCGCTCTTGTAAGCAACACCGTTTTCATGTTATTCATGAAATGATTAATTATTTTCATACTAATATATCTAAACTTTCTGTATATAATGACCTCATTAAAGTATCAAGTTTAGTTTTATCTCCATCTATATTTAATGATTCAATATGTTTTGTAAGTATTGTTAATGTATCTTCTGCATCACCGACTAATTCATCTTCATTTAGAACATCTAAATTACTATGGTCTTCAACAACTTTTAAATCTGCTGGTTGTGCTTTGATAAGTTCTTCTACAAACACATCAAACCAATAAGGTTCATTTTTATTTGTGACTATAATCTTCACAAATGTATTTTTTAAATGACTAAAATCTTTTTTCTTTATAGTCATTAATGTTTCGTTAGTATCATCATAAAATACTTTATGAAACATTTTAAGAGGATTTTTAATAGCCTCTATCTCTCTTGTCTCTGTATCAAAGACATGAAAATATTTTTCATCACCAAAGTCATTCCATGTGAACTCCATTTGTGAACCGAAATATCTTATATTACCTAATTGTGATTTATGATGAAAGTGTCCGGAGAACACTTGTTCAAATCTTTCAAACCAAGATACAGGTGTTCCACCACCATGATAATGACCTGGAGACATCATACCACCATTTACTTCTAAATGTGCCATAACAAAAGATGCTGTTGTTAATTGTAAAAATTCTTCTACTTCTTCTTCATTTTCTGAATTAATCCATGGTAATAAAGCTATATCTAACCCATCATAATTTTTTGTGATTGGGTCTGTATATACATTAAAATTATCATACTTAAGTAAAAACTCTGGACTATTTAATTCATTAGTTGATTTAAAATAGATATCATGATTACCGACAATTAAATCCATTGTCATATCTCTTTCAATCATAGGTTTTATGAAATGTTCATGATTCTTATGTAAAGAATAGAAATTTACATCCCTTCTTCTATCGAAGTAATCTCCAAGATGTATAATGTGTTTGATTTTATGTTTGTCTATATAAGGAAAAAAGACTTCTGTAAAAAATCTTCCTTGATACTCTGCAAACATCTGATTATTATTACGAACTCCAGCATGAGTATCGTTCAGCAAAGCTATTTTCATAATGTATTATTTATCTTCTTTTTTCTTTTTTGACCCACGAGGTTTATAATTTATAGGATTCATGTTTTCTTGTAGATAATCTACATAAGAATTATTCATACCTTGAGTATTACCGTCCATAGTATCAAAAGTATCAAATAAAACACCAGCTTGTTCTATACTTCTTTGTTTGATAGCTGATTGTTTCTTTTCTTTATGTATTCTTCTTAAGAATGCGAAATAAATTATTTGTGTCACATAAGCGAAAGCGTTAGTTGACTTTTCTTCTTTAAAATTTTCTATATATTGTAAACAATTTTCAATACCATCACATATCATTTCATCTCTATAAGAATAGTTTATAAAATTTGGTTTTGTTGATAATCTAGTTGCAATTTTGTATATACACTCTCCAATATACTCTGACACTCTTGGTTTATCTACACCTTTTTTAACAGCTTTTCTACAAGCAGTATTGTGTTTAATAATTGCAGCAGTAAACTCTTTATTGTTTACATAATGAACTGACTCTTTTGTTTGTCTTTTTTGTCTAGTCATGTATCTATTATACTATGAAACCTTGATAGGTCAAGCTATTTCAATGTCTGCTGTAGTTTCAATAACTACTCTTGCACCACAAGGTAATATAGGTTTTTCATTACCACCATATCTAACTGTACTTTCACCTAATATCTTAACTTCATGACAATATGTATTTGAACTACCTTCTTTTATAGTTATTACAGGTTCATTTGTACCATGTTTTTTATTTGCACGGATTTTATGTTGATTAACATGAATGTACTTTTTTTTATTTTTTTTCATAATTTGGCTTGACCAATCCTTATTCATACTGTAAAATGAATATGTAATGTTCGGAAAGAGAGAATATATTATATAAAGAGATTAGTGTATAATATCATCTTTACCCGGTAAATTTTGAAAATCTAAATATTCTTCATCTTCTGGATAATCTTCCCATAATTCTTCTCTAACTACCTTTGATAAATTTTCTTTTACTAAAGAAGCTAATTCTTTTTGTTGTTGACGATAATCTTCTTTTGATGTTTTTATATCTATAGTATCATTTTCTCTCATATCTAACCATGTCGTGCACGCTTCATCATATAAAGATATAAATTGATTAGTTATACTAGTTCTTACAACAATATCACTTGTATCTATAATCATTTTATCATCTGTTGTAAAAGGAACAAATGGTCCTAAGTGAATTGTGACACCACCTGTTAAAGCTGGTTTGCACATAACATTCATTGGTAGATTCAATTCTAATTTATTATCTACTTCTCTTACCATTGCAAATATTTCTTTTCCATCATTAAATTTTAAATATTGATATGAAGTATTATCCTTTGTTATCGGCATTTGTTGGTATCCTTACTGAATGTATTTCATAGTTAAATTTCTCTGTACTATAGATATTTATTCTTTCTGAAAAGTGATTTAGTGTATAATTCATATTTTTCTTCCATGAAAGGTCGTCAGCGATATCATATAATGTGACTTTATCTTTATCTTCTGATTTTCTTAATCCTCTACCAATAGATTGTAAATTTCTTATTCTACTTTTACTTGGAGAAGCAAATACTACATTATGTAATCTTTTTATATTGATACCTGTTGAAAATGTTCCAAAAGAAGCTACAATTATTGCATCTTTCTCTTTCTCTACAATTTCTCTTACTTTTTCTCTATCAACAGCATCTGTTCCACCAAAAACGAAAAAAACTTTTCTATCAAGTTTGTTTAACATTTTAAATAATGGTTTACCATGTTTTTCAACAAATTGAAATAAGACTAGTGTATTACCTTTCAAATCTTTTACTAAATTATTTATAAAAGTATTTCGTTTCTCATTACGAACAATCCAATCCATTTCTTCTTGATAAGTCATTTTACTTACTAACTTTCTTTCTTCATCACAATAAGATAATACTAATGCTTGTATATCAAGTTGTGCAAGAGTTCCTTCTGACATTAAATCAGAAGATGTTGTGACAAAGTAAGCAGGTCCGAACATACCTTCAAGTTGTAATTTATGTGTTTTTGTTTCTTGTAATGTACCTGTTGTTCCTATTTTATATTTAACTTCTGTTAATGATTCCATTATTTTTGTTAGTGATTTAGCTTGAAATAAATGTGCTTCATCACCAATTACCATACCAAATTGATTACCAAAATCTTTTGGCATTCGCATCATTGATTGCCATGTAGTGACAACGATAGGAGCATCAGATTCTTTATCACCACCATATATTTTTGCTATATCACCTCTGAATCCATAGTCTTTAAAATCTTTTGTCATTTGTTCTACTAAAGAAGTAGTTGGTACTATCACAAGTGCTTTTTTATTTTTCTTAAGAAAATTATATCTTATAAGACTGTATATCATTAAAGATTTACCAGAAGCTGTTGGAGATACTAAAATACATTTTTGATTATGAGCAGCGTACGCGATTGCATCTTTCTGATAATCTCTAAGTTCTAATGGTATATCTTGAACAATCTCTTGATATCTTTCTATTGTAAATATATCTTTTTCTGGTTCATATCCTTCAATAGTATAACCTCTATCATCACAAAATTCTTTTAAATATGTGAATAGACCTAGATATAATTTATTAGTGTTTAAATTGAATAGACGAATATATCCGTCCCAAAATCTTTTACGAACAGCAGGTATAAAACTTGCACCAGGAACTTTGAATTTAAAAAATTCTGAAAGTTCTTTTCTTATTGAGTCTTCTGCTGATATGAATAGGTATACTTCGTCTGCTTTAGCGACTACGACCCTGCCATGAATTTTCGCCATTCTATAATATTCTTTATTGTTTGATGTCTCCAAGTTATTTGAGAGACTACATCTTGTAAATAATCTACTGTTATTTTTAGATATTCTATTTTATCATTTAAATCTTGTATGTCTTTATCGGCACCTGTAAATTTATCATAGTCTGACTTAAGAACTGTTAGACCACCAAAAGGGTCATAATCCCAGTTATTGTGTTCTATATCCTCTTTAGACATTTTACCTGTATACCATAACCACTTATCTTTATTAAGTTCTTTCATCATTCTTTCATGACGAATGAGTTCTAATTTTTTATTAGAAAGTATTTCAGTATACTTAGCATGAAGTCTAGGGACTTGTAATGATGATGCATCAAGTTCGATATCGTCAATCCCCGAATCGTCTTTCCACATCTTTTGAATTTCTTTTAGAGTCATACTATAATTATATCACGAAACCTGTATAGGTCAATTAGGTACTTGATTTTACTTTAAATTGTGTGTATCTTAATGTTAGTTCAGAAACTGCATACTCAACACCTTGAGCATCAGATGCAAATTCTACACCACTTAAACCTGTAGGAAAAGTATCTTCAAACATATATTCTATATTAGCATTGTTAGAAGATGTATTTACTATAAGTGTAGCATCTGAATACATATTTTCAAAAGATGCTGTACTAAAACCACCTTTTGGTGTCTTTTTAGAATCAACTAAATTCATAAAATCATCTGTATCACTACCAGGTCCTAAAGCTATAATCCAATTAAATATTTCTATATAATTTGTCATATCTTCATCAACTACAAATTTGACAACTAAAGGGTCAAATTCTATTTTATCACCTGGTAAATATGAATTGATTGCTAAAGTATTAGTATGAAGTGCTTCAGAAAAATTTACACCAGGTAGTGTCACACCTGTTGCAAAATATCTTGTTTTAGGTAATTTATTAATCTGTAAATCAAAATTTACAGGACTTAAATAATTTAAATTAGTTGGTTGGTCTGATTGCCATTGTGCTTGTGCCATATTATTCTTTTATCCCTAAAACATAGTTTTCAGCTGCATTTTCAGCATATATTTCACTATGTCCTTTGTAAAGTTCGTCTTTTTGCCATACATTATCTTTCCACATTCTAATACCATAGGTACCATTCCTTATACCAACTTCGGCTTTTTTATTTTCATTCATATACGAATGTAAAATGTTATCAAATTCAATTATCATATTATTATTTATAACAAAGGGAGTAAGAACTCCCTTGTTTTTTACATTTACTTTTCAGTTACAAAGTCATTTAAAACTCTTGCAGTAGAAATTACTTCTTCTACAGACATATATTGTTCACCTAATGGTCTTTTATCATTAGGGAATGTATCATTGTGAACATGAACAGCTTCATTATCTCTTTGGATATTTCCTGTTAAGATACCTTCAGCTAAACAAAGTAAATCGGCTCTTATTTCATAACCTGTTTTATTAGAAGTTGACATAATTTATCCTCCTGTGTGTATGTGTGTTAATGTCATTTATATTTATAACAAAAAAAAGAGCTCCGAAGAGCTCTTTGAAATCAGTTATGATTTAGATACTAAGACTTATAGAAGATTTAATACTTCGAAAGACCTGTAGTATGAGTTAGTGTTAACTGTAGCCAATCCATCACTCGGAGTAGAACCTACGAATGGGTTTGAAACCATACCGTATCTAGTTTTGAAACCGATTTTTGGTTGGAAAGTATCTTCACCAACAGCACGAACCATTTGTAATGGTACATAAGGACAATAGAATAGACCAGCGTCAAAAGGATTACTTCCTCTATAGCCGACTGTTACATATCCTTCACCAGCACTAACGCCTGTAGGTCTTTGAGACGCACTTGCGTAATATGGGTCGATATACACTTTGATGCTGCCATTTAACACACCAGCAAAAGTGTTTCCTGTGTCATCAACAGTTAAACCTGTTGATAATGCAGGAGCGTAGTCTAAAACACCAGCCATTGCTAGAGCTGAAGCTACATCACTAGAACATAAGATAAAGTTTCCTTTACCTCTTCTTGTTTGTCGTGCTATAACATTAGCATTTCTTTCAATGTGGTACATAAGACCTTTGAATTTTTCAACTGACCATCTACCTGATGAATCAACATCTAGGTTAAATTGTCCGTTTACAGAAGTACCTGTTAGGTTACTTTCTGAAGCAAGACCTTCAATCTTAGCTTGTGAGTTAACAGTTCTAACAACTTCTCTGTTGATTTCCGCTAGGATTTCACCAGATAGAATGTTTGCTAATTCTGTTTCTGCATCTAAGCCATGAATAGCTTTGAGGTCTTGTGCGAGTTCGATTGTGTACTCAGCTTTTAGCGCTCTGCTTTTAGCTGTAACTGTAGCTTTCTCGATTGTGAAAGACATTTCTGGAATTGTAGAATCAATTTCAGCAGTTGCTGTTGCTGTACCTGTACCTGTAGTATACGCTGATTGAATAGCTGTATTAGCTGAACCAGATGCGAATGGGTCAGAACCTGCGTGAGTTCCTGAACCTGCAAAATCTGTATCGGCTTCGTTAAATAAAGCCTCTGTTCTATCTACTGCAGTAGTACTGTCAACATATCTTGCTTTCATAGCAAAGATAAGTCCAGTAGGTCCTGTCATAGGTTGAACACCACAGATGTCGTATGCTACCAAGTTTGGCATAGCTCTTCTAACTAAAGAGATTAAGATTGGGTCCCAGTTAGCTGCAGTTGCAGTAACACCACCTGGTGCACCTGCTACAGTACCTGTTCCAGCACCTAGTGCTTCATCAATCGCTCCTCTTTCTTCTTGAATTGCTCTTTCTTGGTTTTCAAGAATAACGGAAGTAACAGCTCTTTTATAAGAATCTTCGATTTTTGGTAAATCGGCGTGTTCTAGAACTGGTTGCCATTTTTCTTGTAAGTTTTCTGACATAAACATTTTGTTTATTCCCCTTTTTTATTTACTTCTCTAATGAAGCAAATTTACTTAATGCGGTAGTATATTTGCTCATGCTTTCGTTTACAGGATTTGCGACATCGCCTGTTCCTGAAAAGTCTGCATCGCTACTAGCCACAGTACTATCGTCAGAGACAGCTTCCATCTTTTCATTTCCGAAATAAGATTCTTTTAATGTTGAAACTTTCTCAACGAAATTTTCTACATTTTCGAAATCTACATCTTCACTTAAAGATTTTAACTTCTCTACCTGAGTATCAGCTAAATCATTACTGGCTTCGCTGATAATTTTTTCACGCTGAAGCTCTTCGATATCTTGTTGAGCTGTGATGTTGCTAGCAACTTCTTCGTTCAACTTATCTTCCATTTCGTCAAGTCTGTTTGCTAGTTCTTCAACTACATCAAACTTGTCTTCTGGTACTTCAACATAATGTTCTTCAAACAGTTTTTTCAAACCGTTAATGAAATCTTCTGTTAACTCGGATTTTAGTCCTCGTTCTACTGCTAATTCATTTTCTGTAATCCAACTTTCAGAAACATAGTTTAAATAAGAATCAACTTTTTCAGTTAAATCATCTTTGATTTCTTCAACTTTATTTTCTAATTCTTCTTCTAATTGTGTTTCTTTTTCAGCTGTAAGTTCTTTAACTTTAGCTGAAACTGCTGCTTCAAAAATTGTTTTAGCTTTGTTTTTGAATCCTTCTGATAAATCTTCATCTGAAACAAGAGCTTCAATGTCATCTGTCATGTCGATAGACTCTTTCATATCGTCTTCGTCATCTTCATCTTCCATTTCTTTCATGTCGTCTTCATCATCTTTATCATCCATTTCTTTTGTAGATTTCTTAGACTCTTTCATATCGTCTTCGTCATCTTTATCATCCATGGCATTAAGTTTTTTCTTATCCATAGAGTCCATTTCTTTGAATGCTTTTTTGATTTCTTTTATTGATTTATCTTTCATAGATTCAACTACACCTCTAATAAGTGCATTACGACTTAGTGACTCAACTTTGTCTTCATCGCCATCTTCGTCTTCTGTAGGCATTTCACCTACGATTTTAGAATAATTAGCTTTTAATTGCTCTTTATTCATATCTTTCATTTTGTCAACCATTGCTTTCATAAGTTTAGGTTTAGAATCATCCATTTCCATTTCTGGCATTTCATCTAAATCTTCAACTTCTTCGAAGTTTACTGGTTTACCTTTTTCAACTTTGGTTTCACCGTCTTTGAGTTCTTCACCTTTCTCAGAAGCGTCTTTACCACCAGGTATTTTAGCTTTCTTAGTAGCATCACCAGCTTTTTCTACTGATTTACTATCATGTTCAGGTGCTTTTTCATCAGGTTTTACTTTAGCAGCTCCGTCACCCTTAGGCTCTGTAGCTTCTGAAATAACCTCAGTTATTGTGTTTTCTAAACTTGACATTTTAGATAACTCCCTTTTCAAATAAATTTATTAATAAATTGTTTATTAATTAGTATTTATATATTATAGATTTTTCAAAAAGTCATTAAATACATTTAATTTAACTTCTTGTAATTTTTGTGTTTTAGCTCTTCTAATTTGATGTTTATAATCTTCAATTTTCTGAGCTTTTATCACACCATTATCCCAAATCCATTCTACTCCTTCCATAACACCATCTACGAAAGCGTCAGGAGCAGACGGGTCTGCTACGATATCAGCAGCTGTTGCTAACTGAAAATCTGATTGAACCATTTGAGCACCACCACTTTTATTGGAAGGTTTCAATGTTCCCATACCCCTACTAGATACACCTAGTTTCGCACCATCGTCAAGAAGGTTCTCAACTATTTTTCCCATAGGAGTGGATAAAATTTTTGCTTTTCCCACAAAATTATTACCGTCTTGTTCTAGACTTGTAATCATGTGAGATGTTCTTTCTAAATTGATTGTAGGTCCTTCAGGATGCCCTAACTCTCCATAAGCTCTACTTTGTTTGATATACTGTTCGTTATATCTGTTTACTTCTTTTTTCATTACTTCAAGAGGATATATACGACCATTTTTGTTTTTAAGTTCAGCTTGAAGCATTACACCTTCTATAAATCTATGTTTCTTACCTGTTTTAGGGTCTTCTTCTATAAGATAGTTTACTTCATCTGACCATTGTTCTGATATTAATTTCATTTTTACCTCTTGTTAATTACTCTTACAAAGCATTATAGATATCATCATGATTAGTATATATTTCTTTTGAAACTCTCATAAGACTATCAAAAATATCCATTCTTATATCTATTAGACCTTTAGGCATGTGTCCTAATGCTTTATGAAGACCTATGATGTGTTTCAACCCATTAATATGTGCTTTCATTCCAAGTTTGTTTGCGAGATGAAGTAAAGAACCGTTATGGTCATTTCTATTAGTCATCTGTGCAATCTTTTTTACATCTGCAGCTGGAAGTTCTTTGTTTGGTTTTTCAGTAAGTTTTCTCTTACTTTCTTCTGTTATTGTGTTTGGTGTTGCTTTTTCAACCATTTGTTTAAGAAGACTTACACCTTCATCAATATCTTCACCCATAAGTTTAACGAACTGTTCTGCAGATTTTTTAGCTGTATTCATATCTTTAAATACACCTAGTTCTTCAAAATCTCTTGATGATTTTGGTTTTACAAATACACGAATTTTTTTAGAACCTTTCTTTTCAGCATGATAAGAAATTTCTGTATTCTTCATTTTTGTTGAAGATATATGATTTTTCTTATCTTGTTTATAGGTTATTTCGTCTAATTGTTTTTTAAGTTCGTTAAATGTTCTCATTAGTCTTCTTCTGTTGTTTGTTGGTTGTTTAACCAATCAAGTTGCATTTCAACTCTTTTCAAATCAATAGCATCTAACTGTTTGTCTTGCATTACATTTTTAAATGTTTCACCAGCTTCAACATGATTACTGTCTACTATCTGATTTACAAGTTCTCTAGTTTTATCTACCATCATAATCTCCTATTTAAAAATTTAAATCGTCCTCTCCGTCTTCTTCTCCTCCACCTTCTGATTGAATTTCATTATTCATTTGTTCAATCTCAGCTTCTGATTGTCTAAGTACATTCTTTCTTATCCAAGATTCAGAATAATACTTACCAACGAATTGGTCTAATTGTTCCAGAGAATTGACTCTTTCTCTCAATATCTCTGCTTCTTTGAGTTCTACAAAATGACCGTCTTTCTGAAAGTCATAACTTATATACTCTTTTGATTTTTTCCAATCATCTTCTGTTACTATATTTTTAAGTATCAGTTGAGTTCTTAAAATATCATCAAATACCCTAGAGAATTTAATTCTAAGTCTATCAATAAATCTTGAAAACTTAACTTCATCTCTAGAAATCTCTGTCGCTCTACCAATAGCAAACGCTGTTTCTGTCTCTAATCTAGAAATTGGTACATTAAGAGACTTGTACAATTTCTTTTGAAAATATAATATATCTTCAATCTCACCAAGATTCTGACCACCTGGTAGTGTACTAATCTCGGTTCCTCGGCCTCCTTCTCTCCTTGGTAGCCAAAAATCTTCAAGCATATTCATATGCTTTCTGTCGTCTTTAATCTCACCCGTGTCAGCATTATATACTAACTTATTACGATAACTTGTTTGTACTTCTTTTAAGTACTGTTCAGCTCTCGCTTTAGGTAGATTACCTACATCAATGTAGAAGATTCTTCTTTCTGGTGCTCTTGATATTCTATAAATAACAAGTGCATCTTCTAACATTCTTAGTTGGTTTACAGCTTTCATAGCTTTGTGTAAATAACCAACTACTACTTTTTGGTTGTAATCTAGTAGTCCAGATGTCACATGAGTTATTGCATCAGGACTAATTCTTACTGTTTGACCTGTGTTATTACCACTTTTGTCAAAACCTTGGTCATTAAATAAGTAGTATTCATCTACTCCTTTAACAACTTCAACATTTGTCTTTTCGTCTTTCTTTGTTTCAACTTCACGAATTTTACGAACTTTTTGTGGGTCAATAGCTCTCAACCCTTGAATACCTTTTTTGGTATTACCAGAATCTACCATTTTATGAAAGTAGACTCTACCATCGACATACCATTTTCTAAATATGTCATGAGAAAGTTCTCTAAAACCTAATAAAGATAAAACTGTATCAAATTCTGTACGAATTTTTTCTTTAGTACCACTACTAAAATGTTTCACCCTATCTAAATTAATAGCTACAGGTGCATCTAAGTCATTTGCAGATATAGCTTCGTTGACTATATCTTCAATTGCTGCATCACATTCTGGTACAAGAGACATTGTTCTATATCTTGTAACTAGGTCGGCTTCGTTCTTAACTCCACCTTCCATGTCAATATATTGACCAATAACTCCACCGGTGGACGCAAACCCACCCATACCATCAGATTTACCAATCTCAATGGTACTACCATCATCATGAGGTGGGACGAAGCTTTTTGCTTTAGCTTCGTCTCCAGGTTTCCTCTTTATTTCTAATCCAAATAATTCCATACTAATATTTATACCCTTTCAAAAGAGCTCTTTTTAAAGAGTTCTTTCAAAGTGTGAATAACAGAACTCAACATCAAAAGTTTCAACAGCGTCTCCACCTTCAGTATCTAATTCAATCTGACCTAAATTGGTTGGCCACATATTGAAAAACTCGTATGTTGCTATAACTGAATCATCTCTACCTAATTGAGATACAGTAGCTTTATCTACCATATACTCATATCCAACAGGTCCTACACTTGAATCTAATGGTACAATATCTTGCATCCATTCTTCAATTGCATTTCTTGCTGAAAATTCAGTATCGTTGTAGATTCCTACTGTCCAATTTTCAAAAGTTCTGTCACCAGCTAACTTAACAGTCAAACCTTTGTATTTAATTTCTAAAGGTTCAATAACTTGTCCAGGTAAAGCTGCAGTCTTACATAAAAACTGAATTTTACTACCTGTTCTTGGTATGAATACCTCGAATCTGTTATTTCTTGGTCCGGCGCCTACTAAGTTGGCTTTGAATTGGTTTATTGTTGCCATTTTCTATTCCTCCTTATACGCTAGATTCTTGAGCTGCATTGTTAGGTCCATAGACTTCTTCGAAATCTACACCACTTCTTGATGCTACAAAAGTTAATGTTATGAAATTGATAGCTCTCGCTGGCTTCACAAATATTGAAGCTACAAATTGAGATGCATCAATAACAGCTGATGTGTTATTAGTCTCGTCGCAGATGACTTGATAATCGAAAATACCTCGTCTACCTTGAACTTGTCTTAAGAAAGGTTCAATAGCTGCTCTAAAATTAGCTCTTGTAAATGAATCGTTATATTCAAATAATTGGAACTTAGCTGCTGTTGAAATAGCTTTCTCTAACACTATGAACAATCTACGAACATTAATTCTTGAGAATGCACTATTTTCATTTGCAATTAGTGTTTTATCTCCGAATAATAATGTTCCTTGTCCTGGGAATGTGACTACAGGATTAACCCTAGCTCTATAGAGAATATCTCTATCAGCTTGTGTTGGGTTAAATGCTAATTTAGTCACTCCTAAAATTTGACCACGGCTGAATCCAGCTGGTGAAAACCATGCATCATTCGTGTAATCAGTTCTGGCACATAGACCAGCGACTGCTCCGTTGTCAGGTATATAACAATATCTGTCATTATACCTATCGTAAATATATAACCAATTTGAACTCATAACTGAGTATGATGAACCGTTTAATGTATCAGCTGTTGCTTTTACATTAGTTGCTCCTGAAACACCTGAATCAACTACATCTGAGCTGATTGGTGAAAAGAATACGACTACATCTTTTCTGTCTTCTGCGATATTCATTAATTGATTATAATAACTAGTTGCTTCTGCTCTTGTTTCTACAGCGCTTCCACTACCATTATCTGCTTGATTAGAACCAGATATCATTAAAGATATATCTTGATTCTCTGCACTACCAAAGTGTGTATCCCATGCAGTTATTTTTTGTCCTGTTGTTGGTTGTCTTCCGTCAGCACCATTGGTGAAAGAAAGATTATCAGGTAAAGTACCTGTTCCAAAAGTAACACCAGCAGCGGCTGAACCAGCAGATGTCATAGTAGAACTATGGTCCATCCAATAAACCCATTCGCTTTGGTTTTCAATAACTGTCACATAATAGTTAGTTGCACCGAAGTCATTTTTAGCGTCAGAAGCTTTTGAAACTGCTTCGTATTTTTCTAAAATTGTATTTGGAGTACCTGTAATACTCCCATCTTCGTCAAGAACTATGATATGCATTTCATCATTAACACCAGCACTTGCTCTACCACTTGCGTATGTAGAAGTACCTGGAGCTTTGTTGAATTGTCTTGCATATTCCCACTCTCTTGATATATTAGCTGAACTTGAAACGGCAGCTGTCAATCCTTGAGTAGAATCATCTTCTTGTGCTAAAGTAACTGTTGCTTCTCCGGTTGAACCTGAGTCAAAAGTAATAGCTGATATCTTATATCTTGTAGTATCAGAACCAATCGCAGTAATAATGTCACCTACTATGAATTTCTCACCAAGAGTCACTTCTATTGAAGTACCACCTAGAGCAGATGTTCCATTAGTTGTTGTAACAGTAGCTTGCGCATATGGATTTGCACCACCACATACTTGTATTTTAAGTGAATTACCTAAATCACCAGCATATCTAGCAGCATAATTACCAACTGAGCCTGCACCCGTGTTGTAATTATCCCTATAGTGGGTTAAGTTTTTGATTAACAAAGACTGTCCACTTGTTGTAGTCGCATTAACCATATTGGTTGTTGCGATACGGACTACTTTTAAGTCAATCCCGTAGTCTAAAAACATTGCAGCTGGATAAAAGTGTTCAGCAGCGACATCTGTAGCAGCGGGTTCCCCGAACTCATCTACAAGTTGTTTACCAGAACCTATTGTTGTGACTTGTTCAGCTGGACCCCAACCGAAATGACCACAATACGCTCCTGTAGAACTTGAGACCGCAGGAATAACATTAGTAGCATCTATTTCTTGAACCTGTACACCAGGCGAAACTTGAAATGCCATTTTGTTTTCTCCTTAATAAAATTTATATTTCGAAATATAATTTTGTTATAAAATAAATGATTTTTAATCATTCTTAACTAGTATTTATAATTTAATAAACTTGTACATCATCAACAACTGTCCAGACATCTCCACCTTCTTTAAATACATCTGGTCCTTTATTTCCATCATCTATAATACCAAAAGGTACCATATCGTCTTCAATCATCTGTTGTTGTTCATCATATAACATCTTTTTTAACTCCAAATCAGTCAAACTTTGAAAGTAAGGTGTTGTAATAAACCACGCAAATAGAACTAAATTCATAACTAAATCGTCATGATTACCACCATCAGCTTCATAAGATTGACCTTTTGCAACAAAAGTCACTAGTTCATTAATAGTAAATTTGTCTATTACTCTTAATTTATTTTCTTCCATTAATTCTTTAAGTGTAGAACAACCAATTTGTTTGACTTTTCTAGTCATTGTCACACCAATACCTGTAGATTTAACAGAAGATTCCATAAATACATTTGGATATTCTATATCATAGTGTAAGTTATTACATACTATCTGTCCTTGGTCATTGTTTTCTACAATAACTATAGCTTCATTATACATTTTCGCGTATCTTGCTATAACATCTGGAAAAAGTAATGGTGATATTAGATTATCACGATATATTCCAACTTGTTTAAATGGTTTTTCTGTAACATCAAATATTGAAAATGTTGAATAGTCTTGTCCACGACCTCTAGCAACATCAACTGTCATAATGTATTGATTGTTTTTTCTTGGTTCTTGATAAAGATAAACATTTTCTTTTGACCACAAAGCATCGTGTCCTTGTAAACCTAATAATGTATTAGCGTTGATAAGTGTATTACCTGTTCCCAAAAACGAATTACCGAACTCTTGTTCAAATTGTAATTCAGAAGTGTTTGCTATAGTTGATTCTTTCCATTTTTCATCTCTACCAGGAACATCCCACCAATTAACAGTATAAGGTTGATATTCATTCTTTTCAGCCATAGCACCTTCATATAATTTATGATACATATTACCAATACCATTTGCTGTAGATGTAATAATAACTTTTGATTTACCACCTGATGTGACAACAGGATATGTAGATGTATAAAACTGTTCAGCATTATCTACAAATGCAAACTCGTCAAGATATAATAAGTTAACTGACATACCACGAATAGAGTTAGCACCTGTTGCTGATGCAATGATTCTACTATCATTTTCAAACTCAATAGAACCTTTGTTTAAAACTTTTGTTCCTGGTTGAAGAAAGAAAGGTACATGCTCTAACATAGTTGTTATACGAGCTAACATTTCTCTTGCTGTAGAACCTTTGTTTGCTAATATTGCAATAGTTTGTTCAGGTTGAAACAGAAGATACCAAACTAGATAAGCACAAGCTGTAATAGACTTACCTGACTGTCTACAAGCAAGTACGATACTAAAACGACTTTCGTCAAAATGTGTTATTAAACTTTCTTGGTAATCATATAGTTTAAAAGGAACTAAACCTTCATCAAGTGAAATAATTTTGATATAATTCTCTATAAAGTATATGGGATTTTCCATACACTTTTTGTATTCTAGTACTTCTTTTTCTGTCCATTGAGATTGTACACCAGCTCTCTTGACATTAATATTACCTAGATAACCTTCATTCTTGTGCATTTTGTTTTAATAACTTTTGTAATTCAGTAGATGAACCGACAAAAAGATTATTTTGTACTTTATCAGGTACATTGTTATCTTTGTCTAGTTCTTTCATTTTTGCTTGTAAGTCAATTAGTTTTTCTGTTGTTTCACCTACTGTTTTAATTAATTGACCAGCTACTTCGTAAACTCTAGGGTGTTCAGATTCTTTTGCAATCTCTAATATACCTTCTATTGCATCTTGTCCTCTTTCTACAAGACCATAGAATATTTCTCTTGAATATTTGTAATCATTACCTTTATCTTTTTCGTTAGATATAATAGTAGGTAGATTTTTCTCTGCTTGGACGATTTCTCCTTTTATATCAAGAAGTTCGTCTAATTTTTGGTCGACTTTACTCATAATATGTATTTATAACTATTTAGGGTCGCTTGATTTATCGTCTGAATATGTTATACTAGGTTGTTCAAAAAACTCTGTTGTTTCATTATATGTGAATGTATCATCTGAATCAGCATCAGGTGGATTTGTTGTGACTGATTGGTCAACTACTTTACCTGCTGTATCTGTACTTGTAATTTTACCTGTCCCACTTTCCATGTAAGTTCTAACATTAGCTTCTTTAATAATTTTAGAATCAATAACAGGTCCATATAGATAATTTTTCATAACAAATTCTAAATCATATCTTAATATTTGTCTAGTTTGAAAATCACCTTCATATTCATCTGTTTGTGTAATACTTTCTAAAATAATTGGTATATCTCTTTTCTCATTCATTTCAGGTATTGTATTTATTGAAACAGTATAGTCTGGTGTAAAATAAGGCATGATTTGTTCTATAATCTGTAAACCATCGTCTGTATTTTTTACTAGTATACTTAGACTGAATCCTATATTATAAGGTGCTGGTGCATACTGAAATTTCATTTGTAATGGATTATCTGTATCTGGTCTTTTGTATTGTGTTTTCTTTGTTAATTTTCTAGCAGGGTCATAAGTTAAAGAAGTCATTTCAAAACCCATTCTAGGTAAAGTTAAAGCTGTTCTTGTAGTTCCATCTAATCCAAGAGATGCTTGTTGTTGTAATCTAGCTATAAATTTAGCTCTTGGTCCATATGCTAATGGAACTTTAATAAACTCACCTGATTCTCTTTTAACTTCTATATTATTAAAAAGTGTACCAAAAACTGATACAGCTCTTTTGATTGATGAATGATAAAAATGATTTCCAAACATTATGTTGATTCTCCAAACGGATTACCTTCAGAAAAATCTATAATACCATCAGCATCAGTTTCTATTTCTAAATTGAATGCTCCAGCATCAGTAGTTAATTCTTGTTCTGAACCTACTGTTGTAATATTTCTTCTTGAAGCTAAACTATCTTCAACTACAATATGGTCATAAGCAGTTGAATCTGTAGATGTACCTGATTCAAGTAAGATACCACTACCTTGAGTATGTGTCTCAAGTTTAATTAAATCTGTACCTGTTGAACCGTCAGTTATGAAACTTGGGAATATAACAGGTGCTGTACCACTTTCAAAGTCAATAAACTCACCAGCTTGTGTAATTAATTTATCACCTTCATCTGTAGCTTCTAATTCTATGTATCCTTCTGAAGTATCTGTAATTACAAAATTTTGATGTGTTCCTGTCGTGTCTGTTGTTGATACTCTTGATATAGTAAGTTTATTATTTGTTTCACTCCAAGCAGCTACTGTTCCTGAAACTGTAATTGTTGGTGTAATTTGTTGTGATACAGTTTCACCGACAACAAAATCTCTTATTGTTGGTGTATCTGCTAGTGTTAATTCTATTGATTGTGCTTGTGCAAGTTCTAAATCAGTATCAAGAGCATCTACTCCTGTATCAAAATCTTCACCTGAGTATTCATATAAATCACAAGTCATTTTGAAAACATATAGTTTTCCTAATTGATAAAACGGATTTTCGTGTTCAACATATTTGATTTCAAATACACTTTGAGATAATGGGAAGTAAATTAAATCACCTTCATTGGGTCTTAATCCTGTTGCAAGATTAGCGTCTAAAGAAACGAATCGTTCCCAACTTCTTCTTGATAATATAAATGTAGCAGTATCTCTAACTTCTACACCAAACTTAGAGTATAAATCACCCTCACCTTCAAAACCTTCAACTCCTTCAAGATACATTTCAATTTCATAAGCATCTTCAAATTTTGAGTCTGCAGCATCACCCAATATTGTATTTTCGTTAACTATCTTTCTAGGTAAATAATATACATTGTGTCCATATATTCTTAAAGACTCAACTATTAAATCCTCTACAAGATTCTGTTCTTGCTTGACAGCTTGACTAAAAAATACATTTGTTGCCATGATTTACCCTATCATATCCATTACAGGTAATTCATATCCTAATCTTAGTTCCTCTTCTAGTTTTTGTATTTCTTCTTTAGCATCATCAACTAATTGTCTACCATTAAGAGTCACACCACCAGGTAATTGAATCCCTTCAAATTTAATTAAGTTCTGTCCCCACTGCATTTTAAGTTTAGCAGTTGTATATTTTTTTAACCAAAAATCATTGAAAATATCTGTATATGTATTTGGGTCTTGAGCTCTATGACATTCTATGAGTATATACTCACTAGCTCCAATTGCTACATTCCAATCCATATCAATATATAATCTATTACCATGTTTACTATGTCTCATAAAAGGAGAACCAACTAGTATGTCATCTAACATACCTAAATGTTGTTGTACCATTTCGTAATAAAGAATAGAAGTAGAAGTTAAATCGTATATATCATTCAATCTTAATTGATATCGTAAATCAAACATATTGTTTGTTGACTTATCATTAAAATTAAAAACTTTGATAACAGATATAACAGATTCAGGTAATTCAATATAATTATTACCCTCTAACCATGTTGTTGCACCATTATCTGAACCACCACTAGTTGATGAAGTGAGATTTGAATTTGTTAGTTGATTATCTATTTCAGTTTGTGTTATTTGATGTTTTAGATAAGTTCTAATTGAACCATCGTAATGATATTCACGATAAAACTGTAATGCATCGTCTATGATATCATCAGCTTGGTCGTCATCAACATTAATTTCTACAACTGGAGCTCCGAGTTGTCTTTTACAATATGAAAGTAGTGTTGCTTTGCTGTTTGGTATAGCCATATAAAAAATCCTCTGTTAACTACTATTTATATCAAATAGAAAGTTTAAAGTCTAAATTCTTTGACGGCTGCTTCTTGAATACGGTCTAATTTATCATTAAGTTTTTCTATAGCATCTAATATTCTATTCATATCTTCTGCTAATTCTCTTTTTGAAACATAATCTCTAGCTATTTCTTCTCTTGTTTTGTTAAGAAGGATATCTTGTCTTCGTATTTCATCATGAGTACTTCTTACCCACCATGCTAAAGGCATTATAACTAATGTTAAGATAACATTCCATATTATTTCCATATCAAATTCCATTGTAACTTCCTTTAAAAAACGATAGTAAACCAATAATAGGTCTACGGTCATATTTATTGTTTTTAGTATCTATAAAAAATTAAACCAACCTGTAATAATGTACTTTTCTTGATTTTGAGATATTTGTCCTCTATGCGTGTGTGTCCAACCAGCTGGAAAAATAATTGTTGAACCTTTTTTAGCTTCGGTAACATAGTCTTGATATAAAAACTCTGTCCCTCCGTTTTCTACATCATTAAGATAAGTACTAAAAACTAAATGTCTTTGTATAACATGAGGAGCTCCGTCATTTTCTGCATGCCATTTATAAAACCCCCAGCCTTTATCATAATATTGTATTTTAGTATTATGGTCAATACCAAAAAACTCTACATCATTTGCAAATTTATATTTTGAAACATATTGTTTTAGACATTTTAATAATTCATCTCTATATAAAAAGTTTGTTAAATCTTGTGGAGTTATCATTACTTCTAATGATTTTTTAAATTTTTTATCTACCCTATCATTACCTACCCTACCTTCTTCTGCATTAGCTTTATTGCTGTTCCAATAATCTATAAGCTCATCAACAGATTCGTCACTTATTTGATATTCTTCTATAAAATTCATTGTTTAAAATAAGAAGGTAACCCAAGCATAGGTCTAGTGTCGTATTTATTTTGTTTAGCATCTTTACTACTTGCATCGTTGTAGTGTAAAAATACCTGTCCACAATTTTCACCCTTAAACTTTTCTCTCCAATGTTCTAAATCACAACCACGATACATTAACATATCTCCTGGTTTTAAATTTATTTCAATATCTGGTTCTAAATATATTGACCATTCATCTCCACCTAAGTGCATAGTTGTTGATATTTCACAAGCGTACCTATCTTTATGTTTTTCTAACTCATCACCATTTTTATAAATTCTAGCATATGAATATGTTTCAATAAGTTTTACTCTTGATTCTTTTTCCATAATTGGTTTTACTTTTTGTAATAAAGTTTCCATAACTATATCAGCGTAATGTGAATAGGTTTCTGGTATTTGGTCATCATTCCAGACACCAAAATAGTCAGTAAACGGCGATATGAACCTTTCATCAAACAAATGTCTTGCTACAGCTCTTTTATTTAAAAAGTATTGATAACAAAAATCTGCTAGTTCTTTTGATATAGCACTTTTAATTACTTGATAATTATTTTTTTTAAAACTCATTTAAATGGGTATCCTAAATTCCAACACACTAAAGAATGTCGTACTCCTTTTGTCACAGGTTTAACTCTATGCCAAACAAAAGAAGGAAAAATTATTACACTTCCTTTCTTTCTAATTTCTTCACATATTCTTGGTTGTGAACCTTCATCTGTATTTCTAAAATCAAACTCTAAATCACCACCTTCATATTCTTCAGGGTCAGTAAGTGATACAGTCATACTAAGTTTTCTTAACTTACCATGTGTATTCTGATTATCTGGTTGGTTATAAGGTTCTTCGTATGAATCACAATGCCAATCATAAAACTGTCCTTTTTTATATTCTGTAAACTGACAAGCTTCTGACCAGTCCCATTCAAAATTCCAACCAGCATTTCTATTTGCTTGATGTATATAAGGTTGTATTTCGTTATATATCCACCTATCACTCATCCATACAATATCTGACTTTCTCTTTTTTTGAATGTTTTTTAATTGTAATTCTGTAAGTTCGTTTTTATTATTACTACCTGTAACAGCCATTTCTTTATTTTGTTCTTTACCATAACGCACTATATCGTCACATATTCTTTCTGGTATAGCAGATTTAAAATACCAATAATACCATTTAAGATTCATATTCTTTTCCTATGTGTTTATATTTTTCTATAACAGAAGGAAGTAAAAAATCTTCTATTAGGTATGTTTTCTTTTCTATTTTATCTGTTCTTATTGTATGTAAATCTACATCACCAAAAATAGAATCATCATATTTTATACCTTGTATTTCAAACTGTTTTAAGTTTTTATAAGTATGTTCAAACTTTGGTATATTAAAAAAGTTATAAATGTTATTAACAACATTCTTAGGATTGTCTATTAATTGATTATAAGTGATAAATAAATGTTCATAATTTTTTCGTACAAAGGGAATTTGATTGGCGACATTTCCTAAAACACCTGTTTCTATATTCATGTAATAGTCTGCAGCTGCTTCACTATCA
>Ga0208666_1000296_pt1 | contig 24830 bp, 32 predicted proteins | sample 5B_taG_FD_184078 | JGI IMG/M metagenome (GOLD analysis project Ga0208666, IMG submission 184078) | Marine viral communities from the Subarctic Pacific Ocean - 5B_ETSP_OMZ_AT15132_CsCl metaG (SPAdes) (version 2) | ecosystem: Environmental > Aquatic > Marine > Oceanic | place: Pacific Ocean...
AGACGTATTTTACTTGGATAGTCTCGGTAGGAGTGTTAGTCCGGGTCTCCAAGAGAAAAGGTGAGGAAATCCTCACCCGTTCCATGTATTTATATTAACTGATTTCCGTTACCCTGTCAAGTCCCCGAGATCAAGGACTTATATCTGGATAGACTATTATCGTATTTCCCATACTACTATGGTTTGTGCATTTATACTGTAAGGTATTTGGTGCATCGAAAGGAACTTCAAATCTAATTGTTCCACTCGATGCTCCGTTATTAGTTACACCAGTGCCATATGCCGAACCATTAGATTGCTGAATTTGGAAAGGATGGTTTCCACCAGAATTATTCACAAACTCATAGGTCTCTCCTCGTGCAAGATAAATTTTAGGATCGTCAGTATTACTTAATCCACCTGGACCTGTAAATGTATAATGACTAGAACCATTCGCACCTAAGGTCCATGTCGAATGTACGATATCATTACCATTACCAGAGAATGATGTTGCACTAACGATACCAGCAACTGTTACACCATATCCAGTAGTTTCAAATTTCTTGGAGTTGTCGTGATAAAGTTCTACAGAACCATTTTGATTTACAATTACACCATTCTCACCCACATTAGGGAGTAATTTGATTGTAGTTGCTTGAATATCAATTGGATTTGATGCTGCAGCAATTATTCCCTTAGTACTTGATGTATTATATTGAAATGTAAATTCTTGACTATTTCCCAATTCAATACGATTAGAAACTCCAGTTCCTCCGGGAACTTGAAGTCCACTAGTAAATGTAGAAATACCAGCAACATTCAGAGTTCCATCAACATCAAGTTTTGCTGTTGGTTGAGTTGACCCAATACCAACACGATCATTGGTAATGTCAACGAATAAGTTATTATCCGAAACAAGATTGGCGGTATATCTGGTCTTATTTCCCATTAGACTTTTTTATGTATTTATTAATCGATGTGAACCCTAATGGCACCATCACCTCTAGGGTAGATCTGAACTCCATCATCAAGTTGTTCTTTACGTGGATCGGCAAAGATTCGCGAAGAAGTTCCAGAGCGACCACTTAGTTCAGAAAAATTAGATTGCCAAATTGGCATAGAAAATGCAACATTTTGAGCGGGTTCATACCCACCCTTTGATTGATATTGTGGGACAGATCCTACAGTAGTTCCGTTAAGATCTGCCATCAGGTAGTCCTCACTGCTATACCATCACCAGAAATAACAGTATACTCTTCGGATCCAGAAGAAACAATAATATTATCAAATACTGTCAAATCAGTAGCAACATAAGCAAGGTTTGAATTATATCCTACAGGAACACCACCAGAGAACAACATAACATTAGGAACAACCTGTTGGTTACCACCAATATTATATTGCAATTGGAAAGCATTTGACCAGTTTATATTGTGGTAGTAATGACTTCCTTCACTATGACCTAATCCACCATGAACTCTAGTTCCTTTTTTCGTAGCAGTTTCAAACCATCTTGTATTGAAAAATTTACTTGGTGTTGTTAGATTAGTGCCATTCTTATCAACCATTTGTGAAGCAGACTCTGTAGAATTCCACGCTTCTCCATATTGACCAGTAGAATACCTAAAAGAGGTTCCTCTATGGTTTGCAATTGCTCCTATTCCCCATGTTAAAGGGATAGTTGCCGCAGTCTCTGTAGTATTAGTTACTTGAATATATCCAAAAGATCCTTCTGGTTCACTATTCACATCATTGGTAAAATAAACATATCCAAATGTTCCATCAGATGCTAATGCAGTTTTTACTCTATATGTTTTAGTAGCAGCACCATATTGGTTGTAATAACTAAGAATTGTTCCTTCACCATTATTAGTGCTGGCATTTCCCTTTCCAGTTATATCATTTGTTGCGGAGTCATATCCAGTCCCCATCGTCATATGGATATAAGTGTAACCACCATAATTATCATCCTTAATTTTCATATAGACATCTTTATACGTACCAGAACCTTTGGTAATCTTATAGATTAATGTAGTATTATCTTCAAACTGAATAGCACTATTTGCCAAACCAATAGATGGCATCAGTGCTTTGATCTTTGAGATCGCATCATTTGCCGAAGCAGATTGATCAAACGTAACGTTCGATTGTGTGGTTATTGTGACTGCCATTTTTTAATTATGCCTCCAGAGACAAGTAGTTGAAAGTAATAGTTGTGATTCCAGTAGGACCGTCATTTGTATAACGGTACTGATAATTATTCGTAACCACATCCTCAACGTTAGCAAATATTGTCTGTGGTGATAAGTAAACGGTTCCGATTCCATTCTTGATAGTTTCAAGAAGAACACCAGATCCTGCAAGTGGGTCAGTGTAACGAGTACGGTTGGCATCTGCAGTAGCAAGGTCAGATCGATTATAAAGTCTCAACCAACCAGATGATATCCCAACAAATGACGCTGAAAGAAGAATACCAGATTTAGGTAACGTAACCGTTCCTGTCACGGTTGCTCCGTTGTTTACGGAAGCAGTGGTAATCTCCCCTGTATTACGAGCATTAGCTGCTTTTGTATTTATAGTTGCGGTGCCTGATGAGAAGGTAACCGTCTCAATAGCATCTCCAGTGAAGTTCAGTGATGTGGCATTACCAATCAGTTGTCCACCAGATTGAATTCCTACGGAAGAAATGCCAGAAGAACCACCACCAGATACATTGACGTTAGAAATTCCAGTAATTCTACCATTAGCATCAACTGCGATTTGAGGAACTGTAGAAGCACTACCGTAGGTCCCAATACCAGCACCAGTGAGTCCTGTCAGGTTAGCACCAGAACCACCGAAAGATGTTGCGGTAACAATACCACTTGTACTAGCACTAAAGTTATTGGAGAAAGTAACATTTAATCCAACATTCGATGTACCATCAAACTGAACTACGTTTGAGTTTACAACACCAGAGATTGAAAAATCTCTTGGGGTTTCTAATCTGTCAGTAGCAGATGCTCTAGGAGCAACAACCTGCTGAGAGTAAGAAAGAATATTCCATTCAGAATTTCCAACACCAACAATCCAATCTCCAGGAAAAGCACTACTAATTCCAGTATTAATATATGTGGCTGGAGTAACATCAGTACCACCAGTTCCAACAATGAAGTAATCTCCTGTTGTAATACCAACAGTTGGAAGTGGTTGTCCAACAGTTGGATAAGATCTCGTTTCACCAACAACGGTATAAGATGTAATCTGACCATCAAGGGCATTATAGAAACCAACAATATTCAGATTAGTTCCTAGAGCATTAACTTGAGATTGAAGATTATCAGTTACAGAACTATTAACAAATCCTTGACCATAGTTGATAATATTAGTAGTTACAATGCCAGTGATAGATGCACCGTTACCAACAAAACCAGCAGCAGTTACATTACCATTGTTTCTGATACGAACCGTAGCTCCAGCGTTTCTGATTTCATTACCGTTCAGATAAAGATCACCGCCAAGTTGTGGTGTCGTATCTCCAACAATATTAGAGGTAACTGTAACCATTCCAGAAACTACTGGACTTACATCAAGTCCAGCGCCAAAGTTAATTGTTGCAGCACTACCAACTAAAGTATTATCATCTCTAATGATTGATACTCCAGTTCCACCAGAAGTTCCAGTTGCTGCTGCAGTAAGTCTTCCGTATTGATCAACTGTAATATCAGCATTCGTATAAGTTCCAGAAGATACGCCACTAGATGCTAAACTCAGAGATACGCTCCCAGAAGATCCGCCACCAGATAATCCAGTACTAGCAGTAACACCAGTGATCAATCCAAGACTTGAAAGATTTATATTTTCCCATTGACTATTAGAAGCATTATATTGAAGTAATTGATTATCAGCAACTGATCCTATAGTTACATCATTAAGTCCATTTAAGTTAGAAGCACCAGCAACATTATTAGTCCAAAAATAATCAGAACCACTCCATGCCAAAATCTGATTATTAGTAGCAAGAGATCTGTTTAAGTGACTATCAACAGCATTATCATTGTATACTGCTCCAGGAACGTTAGCTGTAAGACCAACTACTTCAATTAGATCACCTTCAGATGCTCCAGTATCCAATACAATGTTAGTTCCCGAAGTTGCAGTATACTCATCTTCACTCTGCTTCACACCATTTAAAAATACATCAACAAATCCAACGGTATAAGTTCCATTAAATGTAGTTTGTCCATCACTTGCAATTGTTGAAACTGCAGACTTTGTAGCAAAATCAGTAGTGGAACCAGATCCCGCAGATCCCGATCCTGCAGTGCTGACTGTAGAAATCCCACTAATTCTACCATTAGCATCAACTGTTATAACAGGTGTTGTATTTGCATCACCATAAGTTCCAGCAGATGCTCCAGTCAATGCCGTTAATCCTGCACCAGAAGAACCAGAGGTAATAAAACCTACATTATTAGTGAGGTCTCCAACATTAGTTGGAATAGTTGGTGTATTACTTAAATCATTATAATTACCAGAGAAAGTAACCACTCCGGCAACAGCACTATTAACATAACCTTCAGTAGCATAACCAACTAGACTTGTAATAATACCTGATAAATTTTCCCCATTCCCAAAAAAGGAACCAGCAGTTATGATTCCAGAAGTATTAACACTAGAATTGGATTTTAATGTATCTGCAAAATCAGCACTAGTTGCTCTTGGAGCAACAACCTGCTGAGAGTAAGAAAGAATATTCCATTCAGAATTTCCAACACCAACAATCCAATCACCAGGAAATGCAGTAGAAATTCCAAGACTGATATAACTTGCAACACCAACATTACCACCACTAGTAGAAATAATTAAATAGTCACCAGTCGTAATACCCACACTTGGAAGAGTACTGCCTACACTAATATATCCTCTAGTTTCACCAACAACTGTTAGAGATGTAACAACACCAATTGCTGCATCATAAAAACCTATGATGTTAAGATTAGTACCCAAAGAATTAATTTGAGCTTGAAGTGAATTACTTCTTGCTTCAGTAGTTAAACCTACAGTTGCTAAACCGACAAATGCTTCTGATGCCAATCCCGCAGTAGCCAGTCCAACAAATGCTTCTGATGCAAGACCTGATAAAGAACCAGAGGTAATAAAACCTACATTATTAGTTAAGTCTCCAGTATCTGATGGTATAGTTGGTTTGTTACTTAAATCATTATAATTACCGGAAAAGGTGGATACTCCAGCAACAGCATTATTAACATACCCTTCAGTAGCATAACCCGTTAATGAACCAGAAGTAATAAAACCTACAACAGCATTATCAACATACCCTTCAGTAGCATAACCAACAAAAGAAGGTGGAGTGTATGTGAAAACACCGTTAGAGTTATTATATGAAAGTGCTGCAGTTCCAACAGAGTTAGTTGTTACAGAGAGATCGGTTAGAGAAATACCTCCTCCTCCACCACTGACAGTAACAAACTCAAACTTTTTTAGAGAATGATTATACTTTAAAAACTTACCATCATAAGCAGCAGCATTAGTGGCAATGCCAACAATATCATCAAGATACTGGAGTCTAACTTCACCACCTCCACCAAGAGTGGCTAGTTGTTCTTGAAGTCTTCCTACAAGAAGTTGATAGTGATCTTTTAACTGTTCAAAAGTTACCGGATCTTCTAGTCCCGTACTAGGTTCATTTAAAAGACCCTCAGATAATTGATTATATTTTAAAGTAAGAAGATTAATTTTTTCCTCAAGAACCCTTAAGTCAACAACCGGTTTCTTTTTTATCTCATGAAATAAATCTTCTCTAAGATCGATTATATCATTAGAATATTTCGAGATATATGTATCTACTACTCTTTCAACCTCACCTTGATAAAGTTCAGTGAATATTTCCTTTACTTCTCTATTCTTTACATATTCAATTGAACCTTGAACTTTGATTAAATCATTATGTCTATCTCTAATCTCATCAATTTGTTGCTCATATTCTGATACAGTCTCCTTGTCAAAAATTTCTTTCCAATTTTCAATATCAACTATTTCTTCGCTAAGGATTTCATCAACTTCTTCTGCAGAAAACTTTTGTTCCGATAAAGTTGATTTAGTTTTTTTGAGACCTTCATCCAAATCTTTAATCTTATTATCGATTTCTGTAGAAGGTTTCGAATATTTTACAGTTTTCTTGAAGATACCCATCAAACAATCAACATTTCTTTCCTATGATAATATTTATTATAACCTAATACCGGTATTCGTCAAGAATATCTAGAACATAACTTAAGTGCTTCTGAACGATTTCCTGCTCACCAGGATAATAATGTCTTTTATTACCAGCTTGATCAAGAGTGGTATCCATATATGCTTTATTTTTCAGTTTCATAATTCTACATTTCAACTCTTCCACACTCACTTGATTCTTAGGCATAAAAATAGACTCTCTACGTTATATAGAGAGTCTAGTCTTAACTTGGTGATGGTGCATATACTGGTGTTAGCATTCCACCATCTGAACCATCATCGTCTTCGTCTTTACTTGCTAGTGCAAGCATAATAAAATAGGGAGTAATAATAAAAATTAGTGTTTGAAGTAGTGTCCAATCGTAGGTCATGATTTTCTTGCTACTGCTCCGATAGGAATAAGCACCAGCAAAGCTGCTACTATAAATCCCATCACCAGATACCAGGAATGATGTTACCTGTTACTGCATACGATCCCATTGCTGCAACAACACCGATCATTGCTGCCCAACCATTAATGCGTTCTGCTTTTTCGTTCATTGTTTTTCCTCTAGTGTTTTGTTGTAGATAATGACTCTGCCATTTTCGTGAGTGAATACAAGTTCATCATCGTGCCCCCAGCAGAGTTCTTCGTATAGGGCATTCAGTTTCTCCATATCTTCATAGAGACCATTAGGATTCGGCATGATGTGCTTTAAGTTCAGGATTTGGTTGTGATCCGGTAAAATCTCTGCGTGATTGATTTTTGATGACGATGAAAGCATCTTTATTATACTTTCTGGTTCCAAGAGGTGACTGCCACTTCTTGTTGTACTCCTCACCAACATCAATACCAGAGACAGATGTTCCACCGATTTCTACATCGATTTCATCTTCCGGTTCCCATCCTAGTTTATTGATAGCTCTTGCTATTTGGTTCACAAGAGTATCTTCATACTCTTCAGGATCAAGTTTACCAATCATCAGTAGAGATTCTCCTCTTGTTCTGTTTCAATTAAGCAGTCCGAAGTCGGATACGCAACACATGTTAGCACAAATCCGTCTTCGATTTGATCATCATCTAAAAATGATTGATCTTCCTGATTCACTGTGCCTGAAATAACTTTGCCTGCACATGAAGAACAGGCACCAGCACGACATGAATAGTTCATATCTACTCCTTGCTCCTCAGCAGCATCTAAGATGTACTGATCGGGTTCGCAGGTGACAGTGGTTTCTGTACCATCGGGAGTTCTGAGAGTGATATTATATGACATTCGGTTTTCTATAGAAAGTTTAAGTATATAGAATTTTTGTTACCCTGTCAAGTATAACTTTGTCAGGGATCAAATACCGAACGCACCGAAGAAGAAAAGACTGCCGGTTGTGGCATAAGAAAGAATCGCAGCCACAAATCCAATCATTGCGGTACGACCATTAAGTTTCTCTGCCTTCTCAGCATAGGTCTCATAACCGTAACGCTCTGCTGCAGTCTTGTCAATATACATGCGTGGTTCTGTAGCCCACATATTCATTTGTCCTTGGTCATTGCTCGTTACGGTCATTGTTTCTTTATGAAGAACTGTTACATAGTATATAGTAATGTAACAAGTTTGTCAAGCTCTGATAAGTATCAATTGCTACTCTTTTGTATAATATACGCCTGTCCTTGCTCATTAAACCCATCAATATCAACATGAACCGGGTCTCCAGTAAAGTTATCTACCGGTACAACTAGTAGATAAGGTCCAGGAACTCTGTCTCCATTGAAATCATATGTTCTAAAATTAGTGGGATGAAAATGAATAGTGATAACCTTCTTACCGGGGTTTCTACAGGTATATCCTAGTTCTCTCATATGATATGTAATCTTATTATCACATCCAGGTTTACCCATCGTATAGTTCATCTCATCACAAGTTGCTACAGGAGTTTTAAAAACCCATACATCCTGTGATGCTGAATTATCATATGGTTCAATCTCCCAGTTCTTACCATCCTTGGTAGATATCTCCCATCTACTCAATGCATAGAACTGCTTATCCATGTTGATATTATTGAAATGACGAAGAGTATCATCAAAAATAATATCTGCATTTGATACTATGCAGATCTCTTCTTTCATGTGCTCATTACAATATTCAAAGATATCCTGATAAGAAGGTCTACCATCTCTTACTATTCTATGAATTTTAGGAGAGTCAAAATTTAGTTCAGCATCATCTTCCATGAAAAGATAAACATTATCAATGTATTCATTAGCAAGATTTTGATGAAGACAGTAAAGATACTCCCCGTTTCTCATATGATTACGAGAGTTAAAATATTCTATAATGAGATTCATTGTTCAGAAATCCAATCCATTAAATTTACCTTCGGTTCCCAACCAAATGTTCTTTTTAATTTATCATTCTTAGCAAGGGTAATTTTAGATTCACCAATTCTTGGAGGAATATTGACTTGATTGTCAGAAATCGTATTAGCAATTTCGTTAATAGAATAGTTTACTCCATTACCTACATTATATAATTGACCATAGTTCATCTCATGAACTTCCTTTGTTGCTGCAAGAATGTTTGCTTGTACGACATCAGATACGTGAGTAAAATCTCTACGTTGCTCTCCATCACCAACAATAGTAAGTGCTTCTCCTGCATCACGTTGACGTAGGAAGATGCCAATTACAGGAGCGTACTGCCCTTTAAGAGGTTGCCTTTCCCCATATACATTGAAATATCTGAGAAAAACTGTTTTGACTCCCCACAAGTCATTGTACATTTTACAAAGTTTTTCACCAGCAACCTTCGATACTGAATAAGGATTTAAACAGTCATCATTCTGAAGTTCATCATTGGGTGGTTGATTGAACCCATAACCTGATGAAGTAGAAGAGTAGATTACTTTCTTTACGCCTGCCTCTCGGGCACACTGAAGAACAGTAACCGTGCCTACACAGTTTACACTGACTGCCTCAATAGGATTTAAGATGGCAGGTTGAATTCTAGATTCTGCAGCAAGATGAAAAACATAATCAACACCAGTCATGGAGTTTTTCAATAACTGGTAGTCTCTAATATCACCTCTTATGTTGTAAGCTTTAGGATTTCTATAAAACTCTTCGTTAGATTCTGCACTTTCATTATCATAGCAAACAACTTCATGACCCATTTCAAGAAGTTTATCTACAATGTGAGACCCGATAAATCCTGCTCCACCAGTTACTAATGATTTCATAAATCTCCTTTAGAAAAAATAACATCAACTTGAAATAAATCACCTTTCTTCAAATTATCAGTATCTTCATCCATCCAGATGTTTTCACCAATAATTTCATGATTAATAAATCCAATACTACTCATGTATTCAATCACTTCATCAAACAAAGGAGATCCTTCATTATATTGTAAAATTGAAACTTCCATTATTACGTAAGAAGATTTCTGAACCGTATTCAATCCACCTTTAATAATATCTAATTCAGATCCTTGAGTGTCTATTTTAATTAAGTCAAAACTTTTTTCAACTTCCTCAGTTACTTCATCCAATGTATATGTTTTCTTCTCGACTTTTATACTATTATCATAGTATTTCGTATTTTCTCTTAAGTAAGATGTTCCTGCACACATAGGATTTTTTGGATTCAAATGTAGAGTAACTTCTTTATTAGAATCACTCAAAAGAACAATACAATGAGAAAATGGTAGATTTTCTAGATACTTTTCACAATTTTCATTTCCCTCTAACATCAAACAATCCACATCTTTCCATACATTTTTACAAAACATAGAAAAATCTCCACGATGTGCTCCAATATCTAGTATCGTATTAGGAGTAAATCTTTTAGACAAGTCAATTAAATAATTTTCAACATTCATAAGTATACTTCCTTAAATTTTTGACAGACTTTTTCTGGAGTGTAGTCTTGATAACAATTCCATTCTAAAGAATTTATTTCCTTCTTATCTAAATTCCTTAAGATATGAAGTATATCGGAATAATTTTCGTAATAGATTCCTTTTTCATTCAGTGTATCTATATGATTTCTTTCTGGTGATTTTTCGTAGGTGATAATAGGTTTATTTCTAACAGAAAACTCTGCACATGATAGTCCGAATGATTCTCCAATATACCTAGCATGAAGCATGGCATCACATGTGTTAATGAATTCTACCTTTGTTTTCATATTAGAAGTTCCTGGTAGATGAATCACTCGTTCATGCTCAATAAAAGATTCTGTAAACTGAAAAACAAACCAGATATCAGATCTCTCAGACAATACTTGTTGTATTGCTTGTTTTACAAAAGGTAAATCAAAAGTTTCCCATCCACCATTTCTACCAAGGACTAAGGCATCTTTAGGAATGGACAACTCTTCTCTCATATCTCCTTCAACCTCAGGAAGATGCACTATGTATGGGACATAAGGAACTGTATAGTTTGTTATTTTAGACAACCATTTTGATCCCATAGCATATACATCGCCATGAATCCAATCAGAGTTCCAATTTCCACTAATTGCATTTACAAGATTTTTTGATACGGAAGATATTACTCCATCAGGAGCTCCTCCCTTTTCCATAAGAAAATATTCACATTCATTTTTTGTCAGAATATCATCTATCTCACTATTATTATCATAAGAAAAAACTGAAAACTCTTTTTCAAATTTTTTCAAAGCATCGACACTATTGGCAGGATGATTAGAGGGATACATGATAATTGGATCAACACCAAGATAATGTCTAGTCCAATATGCCCAATCGTAAATTGCTACTGTTGTTCCTCTCAGAGAGAGTGAATTATCATGAAATGCTATTTTCATTTTATTATAATAGAATTGACTAGTTTATTTCTAATTTCTGGATTATCCCAACTAATATTATATTGACTAAGATGATATTTTACCAAACTTTCTCCAACAAATTGTTTCCAACCATCTTGCCTGTACTTTTCAAAATTATCATATATTGACGAATAAATATCCATATTTTTTGATGAAGAGATTGCTAAATCACTATTCGGAGAATCTCTCATGGCATAACAATTCACGTAATCCATAGACAAATTATACAAATCAATATCAAATCTAATTATGTCAACATCAAATCTACATCTGATAACAATATCATATGAAAAATTATTTTCTCTTTCATATTGCATTTTCAATTGATTAGATCTTTGTATGGAAAAAAACATACTATGAACATTGGATGGTCTTGCTAGTTCATAATTAACATCATTAAAAGGGTTGAAAATAATTTGAGGTTCATACAAAAATACTACTGGATTATAAAATTTTTTAATTAAATCTATAGTATCTTCTCTCCAGTGATATGTTCTACCATATGATAATGTTGCGGGTAATTCCATTTTTTTATTTGACATGGAATTGTCCCACCAGGTATGCACAAAAACTTCTGGTGAATATTTTTGTAAAATATTTTTATCAATTTGTGCATAACCCTCTTCAAGATATCTTGGTTGTCCGGAAATGCAGAGTGCTACTTTCATTTTAAATTACTAACATAATCACTACAGACAGCATAACAATCAGTTGCTTTTAATACATCCCAACTAATATTACATTCTTCTGGCATGACAATAACTGTTGATGAGGTGTAAGTTTTTCCAGGATAAGACCATATATGTCCATGACTAGTCATAGTATAATCATCATTTTGATGCCAAAAATAATTGAAATTTGTTCTGGTCATAAAATCTAATGTATCGATGTCTTTACAATGAATCCAAAGATGTTGAGACATTTTTGCCAATTTAAAAAATGAGATGACATTTTTTGGTCTATCATGTCCTAACCAGAACGTTTGAGATACTACATCATATCTTAAATCAATTTCTACATTATAACCATTTTTTATACATTTGTCAATCTGCTCAATAGTATTTTCATCGTCTACATTAGGTCCGTTTATATTACCACGATGTGCAATTAGTTTCATGCTGAATACTTATCAGAAGGAATAGATGGCCATCTTACAATAATTAATTCAGAATCTGCAAGGAACTCAACATTAGAAATTTCATTCGGTTCATAAATCCACATATCTCCCGCCTTAAGATGTTTACCAGAAACCATAAGTTCTCCCGACACAATGTAATTTAATTCATTAGTCACTTTATGGAAGTGAGGAAATGTTTCACAACCCTTCTCATGTTTATGATGAGCAACTTCAAAAAATGGATTTTTAAAAATGGATGGATTGAAGTCTCCTACAAACCACCCTGCTTTAAAGTTTGAAATATTTGCTTCTATCACTTCTCCAACTCCTGGATGCGAATTTGATGACGACCACCATCAAAAGTATTTGAGGAACAAATTTTAATGTAATTATCTAATACATCATAATTCACATCCTTTGCAGGAATTGCAAAGAAATTAGCACAGTTATGACGTATTGCCATTTCCATAGAAAACTCATCATAAACAAGTGCAGAACGAATACCCCTATTCTTATTGGCACAAATATTAACTCCCTGTCCAGTACGACAGAATCCAAAACCATAGTCACAGTCCCTTTCACCAATAGATTTAACTGCCTGTGCAATGTAATCTCGATAATCACAATCCTTATTCAATATAGTTCCAAAATCAATGTATTCTAAATTATGTTTATCTAATACTTGTTTGAATGTTTCTTTTGCATCAAATCCAGAATGATCAGAACAAATGGCAATAGGTTTATCACCAATACGACGAGTGACATTGTCTTTATAAAAATGGAATTCGTCGGGAGTTCCAAAGACATGCATCTTGTCCACAGGTTCAGTCAAAATCTTTTTACCATCCTCAATGAGAAGATTGTAAAGGGGTGAAATGTAAAACTCATTTTTAGTTCTCAAATCACGTTCAATCATTTCTCTAGCATACTTGCAGAAATCAGATCCTTTCTTGAATCCATATATTCCTACACATGCATTGTTACTGATTGCTTTCTTCTCAGCAGTTTCAGTCACATATCCATCTTGATTGACCTTTGCATAACTATAATTTGATGAATTAGATTTAAATGTTAGTAGCAATCCATCACCATTCAAATCATTCATTGTATGTGGATTAAATACTGGTCCAAATTCAATATCTAAAGTATGAATTACTAATGGTGCATCATTATCGATGAACTCTTCGGCATATAAACAACTACATACAGATCCATCAGTTAGTTCATCTAAAACTACAACTTTAATGTCGTCACCAAACTTCTTACGCAGAAGTTCATCCATATGAAAATTATATACAGTCTCGTCCCTAACTACAAAAATAAAATTGCAACCTTCATAATTTAAACAATCTAAAGAAATATCAATAAGATGTCTATCTTTAATATTGATCAATTGTTTTGGGACTTTAAATCCTTCTTTGATAAATCGACTTCCCAATCCTGCCATGGGAATAAGAATATTTGGTTTCATATTTACTTGCCAATAATTTCAGTTGTTGCTAAATGTGAAAATTCAATCCATTCGTGGATATCACCCTCTTTCCCTAATAATTTATACAGAAAACATGAGGCAAATATATCACCCGCACCAAGAACATTTACATCCTTCAACATCAGTTCTTTTGGTAGTTTATAGAAGAACTCTTCCTCTCCATTAGACACCACACTTCCAGATGCACTATGGAGAATCACCCATCCTTTTGTAACAGAAGCAAGATATGAGAGATCACAATCTATGTCTTCGTCGGAGATAAACAAATAATCAACATAGTTTAGAAGATCTTTATTTACACTATTGCTAATACTTTTACCTGGACAAATATCAGCAGTAATAATACCACCCAAACCAGGAATAAAATCATGAAGGGTCATTTCATTCAAGTAAATTAAGTGGTTGATTTTAGAATCAATCATCTTGACCGGATGTTGAACGAGACTCAGATTCACTTTTGAATATCTTTTTGCCGCAGGTTTATCAACATAGATAAGAGCTTGACCAACATCAATAGGAGATAATCCAATATCAATTGTTGGATCAATCTCAAGTAATGCTTTCCAGACATTTGCCATTGATCCTAGAGTTTTCTTTTCAGTATCACCATCGGTGATGGTATCAATAGTCAGATGTCCGTAAAGAGCAATGTCCTTCATTAAAATTTTTCCTTCAAGTCAAGTTCATAGATCTTGTCTATCACTTTATCATAAGAGAAGCAAGGAAGCAACCCATCTATCTCAAATGTATCAAAGAGTGTCATAACTACATTTTCACCACCCCTAACCGGTAAAACTTTTGCCGTTTGCTTAACAATCCTTGGAGAATCTAACATACAAACAGGATATCTTACCTTCTTCATGATACCAATATCAAAGAGATCATCACCGACATATGCAGTTTCTTTCTCTGTGCAATCATACTGCTTCAGGATATCATCAAGATAATTTGCTTTATCACTATGGAATCCTGATCCACGATTAGCAATAACATGCAAGTTTCTGTTCTCAAGGATACTGACATTATATGGATCACCAGTCAAAAATACAACATTAACTCCGATTGCACGGAATCGTTTAATTGCAGTCCAGTCCTTATCACAAAAAGTTTTAAGTTTAACTGTTCCTTCACGGTCATAATATTTGATGCCATCAGTCATGACACCATCAACGTCAAGAATTAAAAGTTTAATTTTCATATTCAATCAAAAGCAAAAGATCTGTAATTGGCTCTATACGCCAATTCTGTAGTTATATTTGGTGCTAATACGTTAGTTTTTACAGAACCAATATCTATTTCATCTGGATACTCACATTCAACAGGAGATTCTGTAGGAATAACATCAACACCAATGTCATTTAAATATATTCCAAGTAAAGATTCTGGATGAGGATTTCCAGTATGCATTGTGGGAGTTTTATGAACATACTTAGATATGTTTTTAAATAAATTAGCATACTTGGACATTGAAACACTTGTTCCCATACCAATAATATCACTTTTCCCTAAAGGATGAACTTGCGTAAAATTCCATCTAGAAGGAATCATAACACAATTATCATTCATTTCTTCTAAATTTAAATCAATACTTTCCAATGTCCTAAGAAAAAACCAATCTGGTCTTAATCTAAAGACATAATCATACTTAAAATTATTTTCTTCTTCATATTGTTCTCTCAATCTATTTGCATTGTAAATATTACACCACATTTTAGATATGGGTCCACCAAATTTATATTCAGTGTCTAAGTGATCATAATAATCATGCTCATTGATAATTAGTTTTTTTGGTTTATACAACCTATCAAATTCCAATAGATTTTTATCTCGTCCATTTCTGTTTGGAGATCCAAAAAAGAAGGTATCAACTTCATAGATATCAAAAAAATTTTTCTTGAAGTATGGAAAAGTATCTTCAAAATTCCTAATTCTTCCAGAAAAACATGCAGCAATTTTCATGTTAAGACTCCAGTCATTTGTTCGAATACACCTTCTAAAGTAGGTCTCTTTTCAAATAAAGGTTCTTTAAGAATAGATTGATAAAGGTTATTGTCATTATCTATCTTAACAATATCCTCCAACATAGATTCCATATCAGAATAATCACTTAAATTTAAAAAACCTTTTGTATTGAAGTCTCTATGACATTCCGTATCGGAATAATAAATTGGAATGTTACCTGCTATCTTTGCATGTAATAGTTTTTCGGTATACCATCCACCAGGAGCAGCGTTTTCAAAACAAATTGAAAACTTATAATTAGAAATTACTTCCATCTTTTCAAGTTCTCCAGCATGACTATTGTTTTGAGGAATTTGCATCTTGTGACACTTCCCATAACAATCAACATCCTTATATCGGTTGACCATATCTATCATATCAATTCTATTTTGATATGGTACACTAAAAACTGTACTACAAAATTTAGTTTTTTCTCTTAAGGCAAATGAATTTTCTTCAGTAAAATAATCAACAGGTATCAACCATCCAGGATTACCCCATGTTCCGGTATTGAACCAATCAACATAAAACATCCATAAAGGAATTCTAATGTTTTTAGAATCATATGAGTCAAAGAAACTAGTAATAGAATAATCACATTCATTAAAGTTTGGTCTTGGAGAACTCTCTCCATTAAAAAATATTTTTATACAATCATTATATGATCTATGTGATTGTCCAAAAATATTATAGATTAAGCAATCACAATCTTCAGGATTACTAACAGATATGTCTTCAAATAATTCCTTGAATAAAAATGTTATAAGGTTATGATTATAATCAAACCCTGGCCAAAAGTCAGCAAAAGAAATTTTCATAATCAGTTTTGTATAGTTGTTTTAAATTCGGGACTTTGTATCGCAAGTGCTGGTTCGAACCAATAATTGTTTAAATTAAATTTTTCTATTAGTAAATTGAAAAAGAAGTCTGCTCCAGTGTTACAATATTTGAGTTCTGATAAAACTTTTTTTGCACCACTATTACTTATCGCATATGCATGAGTACATCTGGATCCATTGACCCTATAGACTCTCTTACCTTCAGATGTTGGTGCGTGTAATTCACAGCATGTTCCTACCCATGCAATATCCCAATCATCAGGAAGTTGATTATAAGATTGGGAAAATTCCTCTACAAAGTTATCACATAAAATTACATCGTCCTCAAGAACCAAAGCATATTCATACTTTTTTGCAACTTCACGAATAATTTTTACATGTTTTAAGGAGAGAGATATTTCGGAAGGTTTTAGTTTTCTACCATAACCCTTTACCACTTCAAATATTTTTGGGAAATCACTTTTGATTTTTTCTTCGGACCATGTGTCTTTATCATAGTCACAAACAAATTCATAATCAAAAATATTTTCTTCAGATAAAACCTTAATAAGTTCTTCTTTTCTATCAGTCAATTTGTCCCAATGACAAATGAAAATTTTATCAATCATTTTTTTTGACAAAGAAAAGACCTCTAAGATTAAAATGATTATCTTTATATTGTGAATTATACTCTAACGCATCTTTATATGCAACTTTTCTTAGTTCTTTGGTAATTTGCTCATCATACTCAAAACCATATCTCTTGAGATTTTCAATCCAATATTCTTTTGGTTGACAATTTACATGATGATGTCCCGGTTGTCCTGGTTCTGCATATGTAATTGCAAGATGCTTTGCATAAGCAAATACTTCCAAGAAATTATCCCTATACTCTTCATTGACATGCTCTACGAATTCACAAGACCAACAAAGATCATATCTATCTTCTGTTTCTAAAGTTCCTACAGAAAAATCATGATAAAAAATTTGATCCGTAAAAAGAGAATTTTCTACAACATACTTAGATCCATCAACACCAACTACCTCATCACAATGTTTATTGAACTCTTCAATGGCATGACCCATTCCACATCCAACATCTAAAACTGTCTTAATATTAAATTTTTTACAAAGATATTCCCACAAGTGTGGAGTATATGTTGCTGGATCTTTTTCAATTATAAATCCACCAACATGACCTTCGTTGACCATAGTGAGGTCATCGGTAATATGCATCAAATCCATTAGTTAAACCACTCCTTTCTCCATTGTTGACCGCCAGCAAAATGACGAATAATTACATCATCTCTATTTACCTTGTTAATTAAGAACTGGCAATTAGATTCTCCTTCCATCTCTGTAACGTTCCACGTTGTTGGAAGAACCTCTACATGTTCATGTAGTTCATCCAAAGAATATTCTGTCCATTCGGTTTTATCCGAATGCCATCCATAGTCTGGCAGGTTCCAAAAAGGTTTATCAGAGTGTCTCTTGATACCTGCAAGAGAATACCAAGATGCCTGTTCCCTAAACTCATGCCAAAAACTATTTACATAACCAAACCTTTCATGTCTAGACATAGCATCATTGAGAGTCCGATATCTATCTTCAGAAAGAATGTTATCAACTAACTTTCTAGACCATTCATTGACCTTGATAGAATAGTTACCCATACAATGAGTATTTCCAGAGTCAATAGAATATGAAAAAGATTTGTTTGTTTGATACAGTTCGTCAATATTTGCGATGCACATGTCGGCATCTAAATGTGTAACGATATCTCCATCAGTTACATATCCTTCCTCAAGCATTTGCTCAAGAATAGTAAACTTTAACCAAGTATAATTTCCACGATACTTGTAAAGATTATCCTTAAGTTCAAGATACTCAAATCCATGCTTATCAGCATATTCTTGATTCCTTGGGGACATGTAAGTATCAAAGAATTGTTGTCTTTGGTCCGCATAAGAACCAAAGACTAAAAGAACTTTTTTCATGTATCTTTTCCAGTTAAAACATATTCAACAATATTATTTGTAGTAAAACACTCCATGACTTTATTATACCCATTTTCAGCTATTTTTTCTCTTTCACTATCATTGTTCAAATAGTAGTTTATTTTTTCAAGAGCTTCTTCTTTTGTCGAATAAAAAACTATCTCATGATCTTCTTTAAAAATTTTATCTAGTTGTTTTGATTCTGATATTCTATCAGTAATGACCATCTTTTTACAAGACATTCCTTCAAAAATTCTTCTAGTAACTTCACCCCATCTTGCTTTTTGAAATACTATTTTACCATTTCTATACAAATCTCCATTCTCAATGTCTTTTAAATTATTTTTTAGATAAAAAGAATCTCCAAGATTTTCTTGCAAATATGAAACAACTTCTCCACGATTGCCATACATAGAAGTCACAACATCAAAAGGAGTATAACTTGTCAGTGATGGATAAAATATTTTAGGATCAGTCCAATGTGATGTAAAAATACAATCATATCCCATCGATTTATATTGTAAATAACATTCAACATCTGGAGTAAGTATTAAATCAGCATTTTCAGTTCTTTGCACGTTGTAATGAAATGTTTGTGGTTCGTCTCCACAATCAACAACCAACTTACTCTTTGGAAAAGTTTCTTTATTAAAATACTTATCACAATCTGCTGGTCCACAAGACATATAAAGAATAATATCTGGAACAAAATTTCCAGAATCATAATCTTTTTTTAACTCCAACATTCCATAAGAATCTCCTCTTGGAACTGGATATTGTCTAATTTCAGTGACAGTAGGATTATCTACAAAAGCATCGTACACTCCTTTCGGAGTTGACCAGTATCTTTCTTTACCAAATTTATGATATTCTTCAATAGAATATCCAGAAATCATAGCTACTTTCATTAAACCCTCTTAATAATGTTCTCAAAGACACCTTGAAGTGAAAAGTAATCTTGATAGAGTTCCTTACCCTTCTTTAACATCTCATTGTATGTATCGTCAGAAATACTCTTCAAAATATCGTAAGTATTTCTAATATTGTCCTCATCAATTATAACACAGAATTCTTCCCAATCCAATTCATCAGACCAAGGAAGTGCATGATCATCAGAAATATAAACAGGAACAGTATTCAATTGAAAGGACTCATAAAGTCTGAAACTTGTAGTTCCATAACCTCTAGGACATAGAGAAAACTTAGAAGCAGACATAACATCAAGGAAGTTATTTAATTTTTCTTCTCCAACATTAATATCCCAGTTTCCTGCCTTAACAAGACAATCATCTTTATCACGGAATGCCTTTACCATATCAGTTCTTACCCAATAAGTATTAGAACCAATAAAGGAAGCAAAGTATTTGTGCTCTCTTTGAGGTACGTTAGGAATAGAAGAACACACTAATGGAATAGGAATTACATTTCCCTTCTTACGATTACCACCTGCACAGAAAATCATGGTATCTTCAGGAAAATCTTCAAAAGGACCATCATCCTGCTGACAAATGGTAAAGTAAGACCCATCAGAACTCAAAGTTTCATAGAGCAAATTTTGAAGATCTGGATAAGGTTGTCCACCCCAGATACGATTACAAAAAAGATTTGACCAGAAGATATCAATATATTCTCTTTCAGGTTTATCTTTTAACTGTTGATAGTGACTATAAAAATACTCCTCAAGATATTCTCCTTGATGATATGGAGGATATGTTGGTGTAAGAGACTTTGGTCTCAAATAATTTTCTTTCAAATAAACCATAGTCCTTCCTCCTTAAACTTATCGATTTTGGTTTCTACACCAACCATCCAATTATTATGAACAATCATAGCATTTTCTTTTTTACCTTGCTGATAATATACATTACCGTTAGGAAATAAATCTTCAGATAGCAATGCTACATTATCATTATACTTTGTAAGTCCAATACGATTCATGATAAGTTGATCATCATCAGAATCATCGGCACCACACTCTTCTACCAATTGACGACATTCGGGAGTCTCATTAAATACCATAAATCCAGTGCAGATTGTAGACCCAGGAGCATCAGTTTGAAATAATACTTCTTCATGACCAGTAAGAATTTCTACAGGATTTTCTTTAAATACAATATCAGTATCAACCCACATTAGGTTGGGATGTTCTTTATGTACTTGATTAATAATTTTCCATTTGTGTCGAACTACATTTCTAAATCCACTATTACTATCAAAAGTCCAATCTTGGTATTCTCTTAGGTTACTATTCATATAGAGAAAAGCACCTTTATATCCTTCAAGAATTAAAGATCTATAAACTTCCTCATCCATACAAGCAATAATAAAGTCATCCATATTAATGCCCACTTTTTCAGCAGACTTCAACATATTCAGACAAATATCATGGCATCCATAATTTAAGAAAGTTAGAAATTTCATTGATCTTTATACCATTCGTAAGTTGATTTAATACCCTCTTTCAAATCAATCTTTGGTTCCCATCCAAGAGATTTAATTTTAGTTACATCCAAAAGTTTTCTTGGTGTTCCATTTGGTTTAGAAGTATCCCATGTTGTTTTACCAGGATATTCCACAATACCAGAAATCATATTTGAAAGTTCTTTGATTGTAATATCTTCACCAGTTCCCACATTGATAATATCAGGATCATTATAATCCCTCATACAAGTATAACATGCTTCAGCAAGATCATCAACATGAAGAAATTCTCTCCTTGCTGAACCATCACCCCATAGTTCTACATCTGGCCACCAAGGACCTCCCATATCAACACTATAACCATCAGTTGTAGCATGATGATATTTTGCAATCATCGCAGGAAGAACATGCGAACTTTCTAAATCAAAATTATCATTTGGACCATATAAATTTGTAGGCATCAAAGAGATAGCATTAAATCCATATTGTTGATGATATGCCTGACACATCTTGATACCAGCAATCTTTGCAATAGCATAAGAATCATTACTAGGTTCAAGAGGACCACTCATTAAATACTCTTCTCTAATAGGTTGTTCACATAATTTTGGATAAATGCAGGAAGAACCAAGAAACAAAAGTTTTTTAACACCAAATTTGCGAGCAGCATGAATAATGTTTGATTGAATCATCAAATTATCATAGATGAAGTGTCCGGGATAATTCTTATTAGCACCAATACCACCCACCTTTGCAGCAGCAAGATAAACATACTCAGGTTCATTGATTTGAAAAAACCTTTCAACATCTTCCTGACGACGTAAATCCCAATGAGAAGATGGTGATGAAAGAATATTAGTATATCCTTTCCAATGAAGCATACGAATAATTGCTGACCCTACAAGTCCAGTATTACCAGCAACATAAATTTTAGATTCAATATTCATAATTTCTCCAAAATAAATTCAAGTAATTTAATTTCTTTGTCTCCAATAAAATGATTATTACCTAGATAAACCCCATTATCATGTACAAAATCAACATTCAGTTTTTCTTTTTGAGTATCAATATTATAATTTTTTAAAAATGGTTGTCTTAAAAGATTGCCACCAATAATAGGTCTGTGTTCAATAGCATTTTCATCAAATTCTTTTTTCAAAAAATGTGAAGTCTTTTTATCTTTACATAATAATGGAAAACAAAAATTACTTATGCCATCATGATACTCTGGAACTACAAACTTTTCTGAGTATTTTTTTATGAGAGATATGAACTTAGAATAGTTTGCATTCCTCCTCTCAATATACTTATCAAGTCTTTTCAATTGAGACATTCCCAGTACAGCACATAACTCTGTGTTTCTAAAGTTATATCCATCAGTTACAAACATAAACTGTTTAGATATCTGCGGATACTTATCAACATATTGTTGAAATCTTTCAGACTCCCTTGCCAATCCATGAGATCTTTTTATCCTCATCAGATCATACAGGTCATAATTATTAGTAGAAATCATTCCACCTTCAATTGTTGATATGTGATGTCCAAAATAAAAACTGAATGTAGAACCTAAAGAATCAGATCCTACTTTTGCACTGTCAGAATCTTTACATCCATGAGACTCACATACATCATCTAAAAGTATTGCATTGGGAAAAAGTTTAGAATACTTATCTCTATTTGCAGGATATCCTATGAGATGTGTGATAAAAATAAGTTTTATATCAGGATGTTTTTTTGCAATATATTCCAAATCCTCTTCACAAAAACTAAAGTTTTGAAGATTGATGTCACAAAAAATGGGAGTAAATCCCAATTGAATTACTGGTCCAACATTTGTTACCCATGTATCCGCAGGCACTAAAACCTTATCCCCATCCTTCAATCCATATAGTTCTTTTATAGATGAAAGAAGAAGATAATTAGCAGTGCTTCCGGATGAAACATATAAAGAATACTTAGATCCTAACCAATTGTTCCATTCAGATTCAAACTTTCTAACCTTTGGACCATTAGTAAATCTATTTGAGAATAAACAAAAGGATGCCATTTTGACTCGATCAGATAATGTTAGATTATCTTTCATCAATGGCCATTTAATATCACTCATGAATACACATGTCCTGAACTAATTGATTAAAAGAAATCTTAGGTTCCCAACCCAATTTTTCTTTTGCCTTGGTGGCATCACCTAATAAAGTTTCGACTTCAGCAGGTCTGAAATATTTAGAGTCAACTCTGATAACCGTTTCTCCATCAGAATTGATACCAACTTCATCAAGACCAGATCCCTCCCATCTGATGTTCATACCAAAATATGGCGCACACTTTTCAACAAATCTACGAACTGAATATTGCTCTCCAGTGGCAATAACGAAGTCTTCTGGTTGTTCTTGCTGAAGCATTAACCACATTGCTTCAACATAATCTTTGGCATGACCCCAATCACGAAGTGCATCAAGATTGCCAAGATATAAACATTTTTGCTTACCTTCAGAAATTGCTCTGAGTGCTCTTGTGATTTTACGAGTCACAAAGGTTTCACCACGTCTTGGTGACTCATGATTGAACAGGATACCACTACAGGCATACATTCCATATGACTCACGGTAGTTCTTTACAATCCAATATCCATACAGTTTTGCTACACCATAAGGAGAACGTGGATAGAAAGGTGTGGTTTCTGTCTGCGGAATCTCCTGCACCTTACCATAGAGTTCACTGGTAGATGCTTGGTAAATACGAACTTTATCTTCCATACCCAGAAGACGAACTGCCTCCAGCACACGGAGAGTTCCCATAGCATCAGTTTGAGCAGTATATTCAGGCATTTCAAAGGATACCTTCACATGACTCTGAGCACCAAGATTATAAATCTCATCAGGTTGTACCTGCTGAATAACCCTAACCAAGTTTGTAGAGTCTGTCAAATCACCATAATGAAGTTTTAATTGATCATAAATGTGATCAATTCTATGTGTATTAATCAAAGAAGCACGACGTACAATACCATGAACTTCATACCCATTTTCAATAAGAAGTTCTGCCAAGTATGAACCATCTTGCCCCGTAATTCCAGTAATTAGAGCAACTTTCATTTATAAGAATACTTTTTATTATTATACTAAAAAAGGACGGTTTATGCAACCGTCCTTTATAGGTCTTGCCATGCACGCCACTTATTCTTTTACAGGAAATAAGAAACCTGGCGGGAGTTTCCTCCATCCGCACCACTTGCTCTTTGGGGAAGCAAGAAACCAAAGTAGGGTCTATGACTCCACCAGTACTGTTATAGTCCATCCGTGACTTTCAGGGGGATCCCGACCAGGGCTAGTTTATCGACCTACCGAGTCTTTAACATAAGCAGGAACACCATCGGGGTCTAACCAACATGTATAATCATGATCTTCCATAGCAGTCATCAACTGCATTTCATTATCACAAAGATACATATCACGATAACGACCCGTGTATGAATCTACTTTTTGAATACGACAGTCTGGCATACCATTAGTTTCTAGTTTGCCAACTTGAATGTAACGATAAGGAAACCGTTCAAGGAGAACAGTTGGTTTCTTAGTCACTTTCATCAAATAACCTCGACAGTTTCAAGATCTTGGACCAAGCAATCGACCAAGATTTCATAATCATCTAGTGGTTCTCCGGAGAATACCACTCCTTCTGATTCATAATATTTACGGACTTTTCTGTAAAGTTTCGGACTCTTTACATCAAGAAAAAAATCTCCATTTGACGCAGCACGAAGTGTGCTGATATCTTTGGTCTTGAATTTTTCAGTCAGTGCCATTGTCTGTTTTGTTTACCTGTCTATTATAAGGTGTTATGAGTATGTAGTCAAGTGTGCCAGAAAGAAATCTGGCAATCGGGACGACAGGATTCGAACCTGCGACATCTCGCTCCCAAAGCGAGTGCTCTACCAAACTGA
>Ga0208666_1000297_pt1 | contig 24828 bp, 35 predicted proteins | sample 5B_taG_FD_184078 | JGI IMG/M metagenome (GOLD analysis project Ga0208666, IMG submission 184078) | Marine viral communities from the Subarctic Pacific Ocean - 5B_ETSP_OMZ_AT15132_CsCl metaG (SPAdes) (version 2) | ecosystem: Environmental > Aquatic > Marine > Oceanic | place: Pacific Ocean...
ATGCGCTGCGCTAACCCTGTCGTTTTGTGTGACTAACTCATCAAGATAGTCGTTACACGAATCAACAAACTCTGTCGGGATGTCCAACTCCATCAGAAACACTGACGGTAGCGGGTGCATCTGAAACTGTATTTCAGCCATTTACGACTTCTTCAGTCTCTTCCTCGCCCTCTTCTGGCTCAACGAGTTGCGCGTCAGCTTGCACTTTAATCTTCATCATCAAAGGCCAAGTGCCTGACTTACTTGGCATATCGCCCAGTATCGCTAGGATCACGTTAATGTCGTTTTCACTCAGTTCAATTTGCACGTTCTATTTTCCTTATGGTGTATATGCTTTTGCGGCTGCTACAGCAGAGTCTATGGCGGTGAAGTCTTCTGACCCCCAATCGCCTAGTGCCTTGCCGTACTCTAGGTATCCAGCACTACGCAAAACCTTTTCCTGCTTTTCTATATTGGTCAGGTCATTGCCATACTCGTTGTCAGATGCCAACACACTGGTAATGACATTCGCGCCATCCAGCATCGCTTGATACATCCTGGCTTTTTCTTTGTCGGTACGGGCTACTGCTTCTTCAGACATGATGTCCTCCTTATGATTCTAGTGCGGCGACACGCGCTGTAAGTGCTGTAATAATTGTGTCTTGGTCTTTGATGGCTTTTACAAGGATTGGTACGAACTTGCTGTACTGTAGGCCCATCTGCTTGCCGTCATCTGAAAGCGATACGGTGAGGCTTTTCTTGTCAGCAAGTTTGTAACCAGCGGCTTCCTCAAGCGCCTGTACAGACTGCGCCTTAAAACCAATATCCATCCAGTCTTCTTTATGAGTACCGTCTGGCGTTTGTGCGTTTAGATCATAGTCATCAGCGGTCTTGTCGCCGTATTTAGATCGCTTGTCCCAGTAATAAGTAACAGGCTCTAAGGCTTTTACAAAGTCAAGCCCAAGGTCTAAATCGGTAAAGTCAGTTTTATCACGCTCGTCGGATGCAACTGTCCAATCAACTTGGATATGAGCATTAACGATATTTTCATCACCAAGAACTATGGTGTTGCCGGTATTCGTAAAGTTTCCTCCGGGACTTCCTGTGCGCCCTGAGTCCTTACCCAAAAATAAGTTATTAACACCACTGGTAAGCGCAAAACCAGCGGCATAGCCCAAGGTTGTATTGTTCTGTCCGGTGTTCGCTGCACCAAAAGCATATGCGCCAAGCGCAGTATTTTGACCCCCAGATGTTGCTGTACTGCCAGCTAGACCGCCTATATATGTGTTATTAGCTCCTGTGGTGACTGCTGCACCTGCGTTTAACCCAACTGCTGTGTTGTAAACATCAGCGTTGGTGGTATTATTTTGAGCACCTAAAGCGCCTACGCCTATTGCTACTGATCTATCACCTTTCGTCTCAGTTTGTAATGCGCCATACCCAACGGCAGTATTGAGGTCTCCCGTGGTCAATCTATACCCAGCCAAAGAGCCGACGAGTGTTTGAAGCCTTCCAGTGGTAATTGCATTACCTGCTATATACCCTACCGCCGTGTTGTGGGATTCCGTAGCGGTAGTAAAATTTTGACTAGCTAAAGCAGAATAGCCTACTGCTGTTGATTGACTGCCTAAAGTATCAGAGTCTAATGCCCCATAACCTACTCCCGTATTAAAATCAGAGTCGGTTAAAGCGTCACCAGCAAAAGCGCCGATAAGGGTATTTCGAATTCCCGTGGTGACTCTAAGTCCTGCGCCTTGCCCAACCGCCACATTGAAATTGTCAGTAGCCGTAGTGAAGTTTTGAGTAGCTAAAGCGTCGTGACCAATAGCTACTGCTTTACTGCCTAATGTATCTGAATATAACGCATCCCTACCTACAACGGTATTTTTTTCTCCAGTAGTCAGAGCGATGCCCGCACTCGATCCCAAGAGTACATTTCTAGTTCCCGTGGTGAGTGCCCTTCCTGATTGGAAGCCCATAGCTGTATTAAGTCCACCGCCGTCTAAGGTTAGAAAACTTTCATGCCCGACAGCTACATTAGAAGTATCGGTACGGCTTGATGCTAAAGCGTTTTGACCCACAGCAACATTATTAGAACCCGTTGTGATATTTCCAGCAGCACTATAGCCAACCGCAACAATAGAATTTGCGGTAGTAATAGCATCACCAGCAACGCTTCCAATAAGAGTGTTGTTAACGCCCGTAGTGATTGCGCCACCTGCAACATAGCCTACCGCCGTATTGTAAGCATCTGTAGCTGTTGTAAAGTTTTGCAGTCCAAGAGCAAAATAACCTATAGCTGTGTTGTATTGACCTAGCGTATCTGAAGTTAACGCCGCATACCCTATGGCAGTGTTGCGATCAGAATCAGTCAGTGCATCACCTGCAAGGGCACCGATGAGCGTGTTCTCAACTCCCGTGGTGACTGATAGACCTGCATCTGGGCCAACCGCCACGTTGTAACCGTTTGCGCCTGCGTTTTGATTTGCTAAAGCTCTACTACCTACAGCCACATTAATGCCATGAGCATCTTCTGCGGAAAGCGCAAAATAGCCTATGGCGACGTTTGAGTTACCTGTCGTCAAAGCATCACCAGCTTCAGCGCCCAGCAGGGTATTATATTGCCCCGTGGTGACTGCCTGACCTGCATCATAGCCAACGGCAACATTGTAGGTATCTGTAGCCGTAGTGAAGTTTTGTGATTGTAAGGTGTTTTTACCAACAGCTACTGTTTTACTGCCTAAAGTGTCGCTATCCAACGCTTGGTGACCTACAGCAACATTGTTGGCACCCTCCGTATTTGACAGCATTGCATTAGTACCGACAGCGGTGTTTGCACTTGCAGTAGTAGTTGCTCCTAAAGCATTTTTACCAAGTCCGGTATTACCTGCTCCTGTTGTAATAGCGTCACCGGCAAGCCCGCCAATTAGGGTGTTGTTGGTGCCTGAAGTGACTGCCGCCCCTGCGCTAGAACCAACCGCTACGTTATAATTTGCGGCATCATTGTTTTGTGCGGTAAGTGCGTTATATCCGACTGCAACAGAGTCTGTGCCAGTGTCCTCTAGGTCTAAAGCTGCATATCCGATTGCTACGTTGTTATCACCCGTAGTCAGAGCCGTACCCGCTTCGTCGCCCACTAAGACGTTATAGTTGCCGCCAGAGGTGATGCTGTCGCCCGTGTTAACCCCTATACGAGTGTTAGATGTACCTGCGGTGCTTGTAGATATACTGGGCACAGATAGATCGGTAAACGCATCAACCATTGCAGCGCCTGATCCAGCACCATCGCTGTAAATCGCTTTGGTCTGGCCATTCAGTATGGTGATGCTTGCGCCAGATCCTTGGCTGATAATGATGCTCTGCGATCCGCTTGTTGCGTTCTCAATGAACCACAGCTTGCTGACCGTGTTTGGCCCTATAGTGATGGTGCAAGTTGAATCAAGAGTGCCAGTATATTTGAGGAAGAGACTGCGGCCCGGATCAGTAGACCCGTCAGCAATAGTAGTAGTGTGAGTATCAGCATTCGTCGTAATAGCTTCTGTCCCAAAGGAAAAAGCCTCTGCAATCAACTCAAGGTTGGTGTTCGTACTGGTTCCCCAAGTACCTGATTCATCGCCGGTAGATATCTCTTTTAGGCGTAGATCGTTAACGTAAGTTGCCATTTTTAAGCTACCTCATCCCAATTAGGGGTTTGACTGTCTGAAACATCAGCCCACCCAGGAGTCTGACTATCCGTTATATTATTCCAATTTGGCGTTTGAGCGTCATTTACTAGACCCCAAACATTAAAATACCCTATCTCCGCTGTTCCAGATACTCCAGTTACCCCAATAACTGCATCCGCAACAACTACATTACCAACCGCTCCAGTTGCTGCAACACCTGTTGGAACGATCGTTTGGCCCAGACCAATAGTGACTGTGCCAACCGCTGAAGTACCTGCCACACCTGTAACAGCAAATACTGCATCTCCTGTCGCAGTGACTGTACCAACCGCACTAGTGCCTGCCACACCTGTAACAGAAACATTCGCATCTGCGCTAATTGTGGCTGTTCCGACAGCCGAAGTACCTGCGACTCCAGTGACTGAAACATCCGCATCTGCGCTGACCGTAACTGTACCAACCGCTCCAGTACCAGAAATGCCAGTAACACTAACATTCGCATCTGACGATACAGTAAGCGTTCCGACAGCTCCCGTTCCTGCCACTCCCGTAACAGAAACGGTAACGCCCGTTCCTTCAACAATCGTAACGGAGCCAATCGACCCCGTTCCTGCCACGCCTGTAACAGCAGCATTCGCATCTGCAGAAACTGTGACGGAACCGACCGCCCCAGTTGCTGCAACACCTGTGACCTCAATAGGATCTGCTTGACCCCATGGGCCTTCGCCCCAAGTGCCTCTGCCCCATCCATTAAGGTCTGCCACATATTACTCGCTATGCGATACGAATAATGGCGTTAGACGCATCCGCTGTCGGGAACTGAATAGTAAAATCCCCTGAGCTAGATGTTTTATCTCCGCCAAAATCTAATGCACAAACAGAAGGGTCGCCCGAAGCACTGTCATTAAATATAAGAGCGCCACGTGCAGTGATACTGCTAGAGCTAAACGTCAGATCAGAAAAATCTGTTAAAGCAGTAGTACCAGAAGTGCTAGGATCTACCCTCGTTAGAGAGGCACCTTTAGCCGTATAGCCCGTACCAGAAACTTCATTGGACGTAGTATACGCCGTAGTACCTGCTCCTAAAGAAGCAGAACTTGTGTACAGCGCAAGATTAAACGTGCTGCCGCCTGAGTTTTTAAAGTTGTGCACTGCTTCCATAAGTTCTTTCTTAAAAGAAGTACACATTGCAGTCGTAATAGCCATTATAGACTCCTAATTATGTCTGCCATGTCTTTATGGCCTTGACGTTCCAATTCGGCAATTAAAGTTGTTCTATCACTTTTAATTGCTTCTTTTATATAAAAACTTACTGTTGTTTGTACAGATTGCTTAAACGCTTCAGCTTGTTGTGCGATCACTGGGTGGCAATCCCCCCCAACACTTATAATTCTATCAGAAGCAACTTTTGCCCAAAACTCAGGATCATGTCCTTTATCTGTAGTCGTTGTTACAAATACTTCGCCCATCTCCATCTGCGGAGCTTGAATCAACATTTTATTTATCCTTTAGAAATATCGTACCGATACTCGTCTCTTGAACCATAGCCTTGACCTAAGTTTTTAAGACCGTTCACCGCCTGCACAAATCGTTGCTCATATTGAGCTACTTCTTCTGGGACTTTAAGAAAAGTCGCAGCCTCCACTAAAGTGCCATACAACATCGCATCAGGGGCGTTATTAGAAAGCCATGTTGTCTCAGATCCCGAAGTCGTAGTCAAAGAGGCAGGACGATACTTATAGTGCAACTCAAACGAATAACCTTGGTCTGGAGTAGGTGCCAACATGAAAGTATTGTCGTCAAATAATGCGTAATACTTTGGGGTACCTGTTGTCGAAGGGTTAGGCGTATAGTCTCTGATAAAAGAAACGTGCTTATACAACAGGTAGCTGTACACGCTGCTAGAGATTACAGCTAAACTGTACGGCGCTAAAAAGTCAGTCGGCGTAGTTAAGTAAGTATTACTCGCAGAAGCAGCGCCTGTTACATTTTTTCTAAAAACTGGGAGTTCTACGGCTTTTAAGATCCGCTCTTCAGCTTCTTTAATAAACGTATCTAAATCAGAAACAAAAGTTGTTTCTGCAGTTTCACAGTAATCCTGTACGGTAGATTTTAAAGTCGCTAGTGTAAAACTCATGTTGTTTCTACCTCAACTTGGCCAATGCTGCCTGTTGCGAAGACACCTTCAAATTTATTTCCTATAGGGTCTACCACACTCAACGGCTGTCCACCAACATTTACTCCACTGGCGGTAGTGTTGCTTGGACCAGTTGTAAAGACGCGCCCTAGTTCAGATTGCGGTAACGGAACTTCTGGTCTTGCTTGTCGCAATGCTTCAGGATCGGACGTGTGGTGCGGTGGGTCTAGTTGAGGATGTTTAGGTTCAAAACATTCTGAACAGACTTTAAATCCTGTCCACTCCATACGCAGCTCAAGATACTTATATCTAAAGCCGCAACGATCACAGACACCATACGAATACTTACCTACCGCAAAGGCCATTAGATATATGTCCGTCTAGGAACCAATCGTAATGAACTATCGTCATCGTACTTAATAGCATTAACTAGATTTTGCTCATACAACGGCTGTAATAATCCTGCCTTTTCGGGATTTTTCTTTAACGCTAAATTAAAAGCAAGACCTGTAACTAGGCAGGGAAGAAATCTACTAGGTACGTCAACGTCGTCTACAGACGCAGAAATATCTTGAATTCGTTTCCAACGGTAAGAAATAAACTTGTCCGTAGAATTCTCAGGAGCAGGCCAAACGTATAGCTTAGGCGTGATCGTTCTTTCAAGATAGTATTGAGTAACCCTAGCTTGGGTTTCTTTATTGGGAATATCTAAATAGTCTCCACGATCTATACGATCTATCTGGAAATCTGTTTGAATCCCGTTTTGTGTCCTACGGATAACTGCGTCTAAAATATCAATATCATACTGATTTAAGTCGTAGGTAGTCGTCCCCTGAACTAAATCAAGGGAGACTTGTTCTACTTCCCAAATCTGGATACCTCGGTTAGACCAGTCTGCGAACATAATGTTCATAGACCGTCTAGCTGTTACCCCGTCATATCCGGTACGGTATTCTAGTCCAGCTAGTTCGTAGGCTTCTTCAATCGCATCTGCTGCGGTTAAAGTGAAAGTTCTTGTTCCTGATGTGGCCATTATCCATAGTTCTTCAGAAGTTCTAAAACAATCACATAGCTGTCGTTAGAAGATGCTCCAATGGTGGTCAGATTTATATCTCCGGTTTTACCAGAACCTGACGTATTCTTGAGTCCTCCAAAAGAACTAAAGTCCATGTGGCCATTACTATCTTGAGCTAACCCTAGCGCAATGGTGTCTGTAGTGGCATCAAATAAAAGTTGTACTTGAGTAAAACCAATAATTGAATGAGTCACTTTTTCTATAAGTACCCCACTACAAGCAGTTCCATCTTCTCTCGTTGCCAAACCACTAACGTCAATCTTAGTTACGGCATCTTCACCAGTACCGTCACTAAGATTGGTTAGTTGTATGACAGCTTTATGCGTACCATCAGAGATAGTTGTTGAAGTTACTGCATCTGCCATATCAATTTACTCCCGTATTAAGCGTCTGCAAACGGAGTGACGATAGTGCCTGATCCAAGAGTTAGCCCTTCTACTGCATATTTCGCACTAGCGATAGCCGTAACTCGGATAATACTTCCTGCAAGACCGCCTTTAGTGCTGCCGTTTAACGTAATTACGTCGTTAGAAGCTCCAGAAATAAAGGTTTTACCAGTTGCGTCATCTACGCCTGTGTAAACGCCTCCAACAAACTTATCGGTGCCGTCTGTCAAAATATCCATGTCAGTAGCAGCTGTTACAACTACAAATGTAAATTGAGCACCTAGATTATTTGTTTGATCTGGGGAAGTTGGGTCGGTAGGACTAGTTGTAACGATTGAGGGCAAAGTGAACTTGCCATCTGCATCATTACAAAGAAGAATCTTACCCGCGTGAGCTGCGACAGTTATCGTCGTATCTGCGGTCAGACTAACTGTAGCGTTAGCCCCTGCGTTTATAAAACCCGCCAAAGATCTGACTGGGCCAGCAAAAGTGGTCTGTGCCATTATAAATACCTCTTTACGAAAGGATTCGCCCTAGAGTCTTCGTAACGTCCGTCTGAGGCGGTCGCTAGGGCTGTTTTTTCTCAGATAGTTCGTTTATACAGGAGAAAAAGAAAAGGGGCAACAAGTGCCCCTTTCCCAGACGAGGATTTAAGCTCCTGGAGAGCCGAAAATACCACGCCAATCGGAGAAGCCAAAGCTGTATCGCTCTCTGGCCTTGTACCGAACATTACCAGTTTCGAAGTCACCTTCCATACTGGTCGATACAGGAGAACGCACAAAGTGCTTCAGACCGTTAGGTACGTCAGTCGTCAGGAAGAACGCATCAGTATCTGTTAGATAATGATTAACGGTGTATCCTTCAGGAACCATACCCATATTACGCAGTGCGTTGATATCGTTATCAGCCGTACCTACTCGTCCAGGAGTTTCCAGTAGACGATCTGCAACGAATTGCAGAGCGGTAGGGATAACTAGCTTACGCGCCTGAGCATTGATCTTTAGACCACGCTCATCTTCGAAAGCTGCGATATCGATCAGCGCCTGTTCCAGTGAGGTTTCGTTGAGGTCAGACGCAGTCGATAATTCGTTGCGTTGAGTCTCGTTACCTACTGTCGGGTGATCAGTTGCACACAGTTCTTTGCCATCACCACCAAGGAAACTAGAGTTAAACGCATTGTTCAATACGTTTGCACCCTTAATATTCTTGGTAGTCATCATTGAACGAGCGAGTGCTCGCGTATAACGAGATGACAAAGTGTCGTACAAGTTATCTTCAATAGCTTCTTCAGTCAAGCTGAACGCCAACGCGATAGTCTCGTGAGTGTACCGTGCAGTAAAAGATTCTTGCGCGGTGTCATAAGAAACACCAGAACCTTCAAACTTCACAGGAGCCTCACCGAAACCACTCAGCATTACCTCTTCTTCAAAAGCACGTTCTGAAGTTTCGGATTCGAAGATTTCTTCGTACTCAGCGTCGTAGCGATCATACTCTAGTCCGAAGAGAGCATGAAGGCCAGGAACCAGCTCTTTTACGAGTTGAGCTCTATTAATAGCCATTAGTTACTCTCCTTCGACTATACAGCGAATACGTTAGTTGGGAACGTAAAGTATCCACGAGCATTAGCACCGATGCTATTGCTTGGGGAGTCTACGAACCTGTTCAACAACGCGATTCCGCTACTGGTTGTTGCTGTAACACCTTCTTTGGAACGTCCATTAGAAGTGCTGCCAGCAGTTGTGGTGATAGTGTATTTACTACCGATGAAACTTACGGCAGGGGTACCCGCTGTAAATTGTGCTTCGTATACGATAGCAGGGTCAGTGTACACATATGCTTCTGCATCAGCACCACCCAGTGTCGCCACATCTGCTGTCCAGATGTTAGAAAACGTAGGTGAGCCATCAGTCGCAGTGTAATAAACACCTGCAAATACTCCGGCAGGAGTACCCGTAGCAGTGCCTTGGATTACATACCCAGAAGAAAGGTTAACTACGTCTCCAGTAAATATGGAGGCGTTAGTACCACTTGCAATACGCAACTTCTGAGGACGAATCACACCACCGTAAAGGTGGTAGGCTGGGGTGAAGCCGTTAGGGGCGTCAGTATTAGCCATGATTTAATCCTCTAAGGAAAATGATGAAATTAATCAGCAGACGAATTACGACTGCCAAACTCTACTTTTGTGCTTCTCCTCATGTCGCTTGGTCTAAGCGGCATTCTAGGATCAGCTTCTCGCATCAAATCATTGTCAACACCTTGAAGTTGTTCCGCAGTTTTTCCTTGGAAATACTGGTTACGTTCTTCAACGGTCTCTTCAGGGACTTTTGCGAGGATCAATCCACCTACACCTATTACGCCAGCGTGCTTACCGTCCTCAATAGTCGGAGCGTCGAAGTCAGGATAGTCTTCTGCTCTAACTGGTTCGAATCCTTCACGAATACGTTTTGACATATTCGCTTTGTCATCGTTACCACGAACTTCTGCACGAACCCATCTGTGCTTATAGCCAGCGGGGGCTTGGGGGGCGTCTAACATAGACGGTGGTTGCCAAGGTTTACGGCGAGCTGTTTTTGCTCGAGTTTCAGCAGATCTGGAGGTACGATCTGTCATTTTCATCTCCTATTGAACGTGTTTTGCGTACTCTTCTAGAGGCACACCTATTCTTTTAGCAATCGCTATTTGTGAAGGTGTGAGTTTTACACTGCGTGCGCCTTTTTTAACAGCGCCAGCCCCACGGCTTGCGCCTGCTACAGCAGACTGCACGGTCTTCGTCTCATCGACAAATTTCTGTGGAAAAAGGTCGCGCATTTCTGCATCAACCCTTTGGTAATAATGTTTAGAACTGGGAGGTACCCCTTCTTTAACAAGTTTTTGATGAATCCCCATAGCAGCATACGTCATGCCTTCGTCTTCACCAAACCAGCTGTTCCTTTCTGCCCACGCTTCTGCTTGCGCATCTGGAGCTGCTGGTTGCAGGTTTCTTTCCTGCGGCAGCTGAGGGGATACAACCTCTTGTTCTGCAATTTGTTTTTGTTTTGCTACTAATCTTTGGGCATTCTGCGCTTCAAAAGATGTTTTAGCAACCGCTTCTGTGGCTAAAGCAATAGCCTCTGCATCACCAAGTTCTTGAGCTTCTTTTAGAGCACGACGTGCACGCTCCCTATCTGAATCAATTCTTTGTTGATATTCGTTTACAAGAGTAGAGTCTGAAGACTTTAACTTTGTTTGCAGCTGGTTATTTTGATCAGAAACTCTTTTAGCAAACTCAATCGCCTCTTCGCGCTGGCGTTCTGCTTCTCGCATACGATAAGTTAATTTATCAATACGCTTTTTTACGCCATCGCTATAATCGTCTAATTCATCTGACTCAACGACTTCTTGAGCGGAGGTATCTAGGTCTCCTGCGCTTTCTTGTAGAACATCAGCCTCTCGAGGATCAACTTCTTCATCAGGAAGTATCAGTTCAATATCTTGGGACTCAGCCATTTATCTCACCTTATTGCAGAATATCTTCTGGATTGTTTACGGTAGCTAGAATTTCATCATCGTTTAAAAGACGCATATCGCCTCCGTCGATGTTAAACCTAGCTCCTGCATAGCGACCAAAAATTACCCAGTCGCCCTCTTCGCACCAAGGGCCATCTGGAAATTTATCTGGATCGGAATAAGCATCTGGGCCTTTTCTTACAACAAGCCCAACTACGGTAGCTATTCGCTCTTTATCAAGAGTTTGTTTAGCCAACATAATGCCGCCTTTTGTTTTCTCCGGAGGAGTAAACGGAAGAATAAGTAACCGATAGCCCGTTGGGTTAGGTAGCTTATCCGTGTGCGTTTCATAATTTTCAGAGGTTATTGCCTCTTTCGCGGGTTCCAATGGCGTATCGGAACCAAAATTAAGAACTCGGTTAGGGGTAGGGTTTTCAATGTTCCCTACTTCATTCAAATCAATATCTGTCGTCTTCGACATCTTCCATCCTTCCATGCAGGGCAGTAATTTCTTGTTCAGCGAAGTTAAGCCCTGATATCTCCCCAACAATACGTTGGTACTGAACAAAGTCTTGTGCGCCACCAGTGGCGAGAGTCTGCGTGAGATCCTGTTGTCTCTCACGCAGATTGCGGAGTAAAAACTCCGAATATTTTATGAAATCCATTAGTTAACGTAGCTAGTAAAATCTAATCCTTTAGTAGCTGCGCCAGTCCCCTTAGTTCGAACTTTCTTGCCAGGAAGATCAATCGTTTTTTGATCCAGCATAGTCGCTTTCGCAAAACCTTCATTAGAAGGCTCTGGGATTGACGGCTGTACTCCTGCCTTTTGAGTTTTAGGGGACGGATAAGGCATTTCCGTTTCTCTGAGGTTTCTCACTTCTTTTTACCCCCAGTTCTACCACCACGCTTCATACCGCGAGGCATTTTCTTAGCGGTCTTACCGCCCATGCCCATTTTCTTAGGCATCTTTTTATTCGTCTTGCGTCCTGGCATTTTAATCTCCTTCGGCGTACAAATTGTTAAACGTAATGTTCGGATCCATGTAGCTATCGTCAATCTCCGCGCTATGCACGTGCTGACTAGGATAAAAGTCCGGTGCTCCTGAACCTGTCTCCCATAATGCAGGATTAGTCGCTCTTACACGATTGTTAGGCAACGCTACAATATTGCCTGTCCATTTCCCTGCATCAGTTAGCTGAATAACATGACTCTGCTTATGTTGAGCAGGGTCGTCAGCTATATCGTTCCCTGTATAATCAACAGTGAACAAATACTTTCCCGTATGAAACTCGTTATCTATCTTACACAGCCAAGGGCTAGAAGATACGCGATCCATAACAATAACTTCATGGTCTCGGGAACTACAGTCCCAAGGTTGCGCTAGATGAGTTGCCATCGCTTCAGGCATCTCATCAATCAATGCGTCTCCAACTAAAGCGGTGATAGGCATCCTAGCCCACATCGCCCCACCATGAAGATTTTCAGAATCTTCTTCTTCATTCAATTCGTATCCTGTAAATACGACTTGAAAAGATAAACATCTATCAGGGATGGTGTTTACCGCAATCGCTATTGCATGTAAATACTCTCCGTGATACTGTAAATGATTGTGCGTATACTCTTTTCTAACCCAGCAATTAAAATGCGGGATATTACTTATTAAATGAGGCAATTAATCCTTTTCCTGTGACTCCCGAACAATCTTTGCAATCTCAGTCAAATTAGAATCTACTTCTCTATCGTCGCGCATTTCTGCTTGCTGTAAATCAGAAGCTACTCGGATATCCGTTTGTTGTTCTTGAGATTCAATACGCTCTCTTTCCAACTGCGCTTTACGCTCGGATTCCCTGTCGCGCTGTTTGAGTTTTTCGAACTCTAATTCCATCTGTTCTTCGAACATCTGGCGCTGAGGATCTTGCTGCTGTGCGGCCATCGCTTGAGCAAGAGCTTGTTCTTGACCAGTAATCTGCTGAGTAGCTTGTGCAGCCACTACAGCAATCTGGCTTTCTATCTCAGGCGGCAACTGAGGCATCTGACCATCTGGGCCAGGCTGTGGTAGCTGGACACCTTGTTGCGCTAATAACTCTTCCATTTGAATGCGATACTTCAGAGCTTGGTGCTGCTGAATATGCGCTTGTAATGCAGCCATAGCTGCTGGGTTTTGTTGGACTTGAGGACTTTGCATAAACGCCATATGCGCTTGGATATGCGCATCATGGTTTTGTTGCGGGAACGCTTGTAACGGCGCTCCTAATAAAGCGTCCATATTTTCTTGAACGGGATCTTTCGGAGCAGGAGCCATATCAGGTAATAAGATATCGTCGATATCTTTGATATTTAGCGCAGTATACATCTTACGAAAGGCTTCTTTCATATTATGTATTTGAGGGGCGCTTTGGGCCATCTGTAGTTGCGTTTGTGCCAAAATAATACGTTGTGTCGTACTAAAAATGTTTGGATCACAAACGGGAATGATATCGACACTGTTGTCGAAATCTTCGGCGAATACAGTTTTCTGAGCACCCTGTACTTGGTACGGATATTCAGGAGGTAAGTATTCTCCGAATAATCTTTTTAGGATTTTGAATTCGTTGCGCTGTGCATAGTGCAATCTCTTATGGATTGCAGAAATTACTTTTTGTCCTTTTTCCAACAACGCAACGGTAGTGCCTACTGGAGCATTAGAGTTAGCGTCGCCAGTTTGGTTATCCATTACAGATGCAAACCGCTGGCCAGACTCCACTAGAACTCCCATTAACTGCGCAAGAGCAGGACTAGGTTCTTTATACGGTAGCGGCATAAAGGATTCGCGGATAGTACCTCCAGGAGTATCGACATCACGCCACTCTCCAGGCTGTACCGGATCATCTGACCTTTGGATATTTAATCCACGTGCCTTAAATCCAGCAGGTAAGTTCGCTAATGTACCAGCGTCAATTAGCTGTCGGAGGATTGCGGTCGCTGATTTCGTAACGCCGCCAATCATATGGATTAGACCGAAACCGTAAAACCCTAATCCTGGAAGGAACTTGTAATGCGTAAAGTATTCAATCTTCTTTCGCATCGGATCGGTTTCTTCGTAATTTCTACGAATAGATAGAATATCGTTGTTATCCCTACAAATAGTGATTATGTACGGCAACGCTAGTCCGGTTACTTCGCCGTTTTTATCCGTATGCTCAAACCCTTCGATATCTAATTCAACATGGAACTCAAGCAACGTGTAATCATGCTGGTTCCCTGTACGACTAACGCCGTCTATCTGATCAATCTTTTCTTGTACCGAATCGTCTCCGTCAGTATATGAAGGAGCGTTCATATCGGTATCTACATAAAACCCGCTAAGTTGTAACTTACGAAGATCATTCTCCGTCATAGTCATCCGGTGGGTAATACGAGGGGACGTATGCAGATCCGTAGCTGTGTACGGAACGACTAAATCTTCAGCTTTTACAAACCTTGATACGACACGACCTACCGTCGGATCGTAATAGCATTTCTTAAACGCAGAACCTGCCAGTGGCAAAAAGAACAACATCTGATCCATTTCAGGATCGTACTCTTCCATTTTGTACAACAACTGGAAGTTCATAAAATCCTTTACGCGATTAGCTTGCATCGCTTTCGGATCACTTGACGCGCCCATAATTTTCGTATCTACTGGGCCGTTAGCCGGCAGTAATTCTTTATACGCTTGAGCTTGGAAATGGGTAGCAGCTTCAGCAAGTATCGGGTGATATACGCCGCTTGCGCCTTCAAACGGTTCGCTACGAGGATCGTTTTCAATACCAAGTAGCTCTAGGCCGTCTTTAAATGTTTCGTACCAGTTTTGACGGGAATCTACATCGTCTTGATACGCGCTAAGTAGCTCTCCAGAAATTTCAGAAAGCGTAGCGGGGTCTAAATACTCCGCAAGGTTTTCTTCAAACGGGATTTCTACTTCCATTTCTAACATAGAAGGATCAACGAGGTTATTATCCTCGTCAAACAGGATCTCTACCCGTTCTTCGCCGTCAAACTCTTCTGGGAATTGCACTTCAGCCATGGAACGCCACCATACTCTTATTTGTTAAGACGGTAAATTAGTAATATGCCCGTATTTTCGGATAATACTCTTCTTCGTCGTCATAATCGCCATCTAATCGCAAAAATCCGCCCTGTCTAAAGCGACTTAGGGCTAAAGTAGTTGCATCTACGCAATCATCGTTGTCCCCGTTCGGAAAATCAGCAACTTCGTCTACTAATTCTTGCGCCCAGTTCGTATCAGGCACCCAAACACGGCCTTCTTGAAAAATTCCACTAACCGCGTTTAGTCTTGCGATCTTATCCTGACCTTTGCTCGGTGAAAAGGTATTTATTGGGATACCCTGCCGACGTAATTCCTGAGTTAACGGGATACCGGAAGCTTTCGTTTCGATAATTACCGAATCAGGCTCCCAATGTTCGTATAAACGCATCGCTTCGCGCTTGAGTTCAGGGAAATCTAGCCGCTCTTTTACGCAATCTAACAAAATTATATGCGCATCCTGCCCACTATACAGTTCATCGCCGATTTTACCCTCGGGATAGAACACTCCCCACGTTGTTATTGCCGTATAGTCGGATCTTTCGGACTTTAAAAACGCCGTATCGTAACTTTGGATCAAATAGTCGCATACCGGCGGGTTATCTCTAGGCCATTCCATTATCCATTCTTTAGGAATAATCGAAATACCCTCGCCCGTAGGCCGCTGCATATACTGCGCTGCCCATTTAGACGGAGGTATCGACGCTTTAGTCGCTTCTAATTCGTCCAATGACCAAAATTCAGGCCATAGCGGTTTACCTGATGGCAATATCGCGGGAAACTCAATGACCTCCCATTCGTCGCCACCCTTTTCTTGCGTCATCCGCTTGATTAATTTACCCGTTACGTCCTTTTTAGACCAACGAGTCATTACAATAACGATCGCACCTCCTGGCTGAAGGCGCTGACGGGGGCCAGTTTGATACCAGTCATACGCTTCTTCTAACGCTTTATCCGAAAAAGCGTCTTGTTCAGAATGAGGATCGTCAATAATAAACAAATCAGCACCACGACCCGCGAGTGCACCACCAATACCCGCCGCATAATACTGCCCGCCCTGCGATGTATTCCATTTACCCGCGCTTCGCGAGTCAGCTTTTAGTTCGGTAGCCGGAAATATCTCCGCATACTCTTCACTTTCAATTAAGTCACGAACTCTACGACCAAAGTTGATCGCAAGGTCAGCTGTGTGCGTAGCTTCAATGATTTTTAATTTAGGACGCTTACCTAATAAGTAAGCTGGGAACAAATACGAAGCAAATTCAGACTTCGTATGTCGCGGCGGCATATTGATTATGAGGCGCTTTGATTCTCCGCTGGCGATTTTATCGAATGCCTCGGCCATCTTTTTGTGGTGCGCACCCGCAATAAACTCTGGCCAAATCGTTTTAACAAAATCGTAAAACGACGCCATAGAACTTTCACGCTTTTCACGCTTTTCTAATTCCTCTAGGAGAAGGGTAAACTCTTTCGCTTCATCTTTCGACAGATGGGAAAGGTCTACCTCCTTTAGCTGTTCAAGTGGGGTGGTCAACTGCGTCTAAGCTGGTTTAGCCGTTCCTCAGTTATCGGGCCACCTTCAGCAAGTCGGTTACGCGACATCTCTTTGATATTTTTTCTATCTCTATCAGACAACATTTTTCCTGCCTCGCTTTCTTGAAAAAACACTTGATCTGACAGTCGCTGTCTATCGTATTCTGCCCGAGCTTCACTTATTACGCCTTGGTCTACTAATTCATTTAATTCTAGTAGTTCCTCGAGGGCTTCTTGTTGAAGAATAGCATCTAAATCTAATTCGGGGTTATATTCAGTCGAGCCACCATTAGCGAATCGTTTTTGGAAATCTAATCTCACTTGCGGATCACCACGGTTCGTCGAAGCACCTAAACGTAATGAGGAATCTTCGTCTCCGAATATCTTAGACATCGAATACTCGTCGCCTTCTTTTTGAATATCTACAGGCAAATCTAAACGATCCATTAATTCACTAAACAAAACGTCTTCTCTATTCCTTTCTCCAAAATCTTCAGGCAACCTAAGACTTGATAACAAATCTCTTTTTGTGGATCCCCTTAATCTTTCAAGTTCTTGTAGAGGATCTAACCCAGCTCTCCTTTGTAGCTCCTCGTCAGTGATCCCTCCGTTAGAAAACTTTTTTGCGGTAACAGCGCCCCCGTTAGCCATCGTTTGTATTTGTTGTTGCGTAGCTGGCACCATCCCCGCATCGGGCATCATTTCCATTTGATCCGCAAGCTGCATACCAACCTGCTGGATCTGTGGATCGGGGTCTTGCATCATTCCCATAATTTGCGGAACGCCAAAATAATATACATCGCTAGGCGTACCTACCGGCCCACCGTCAGCCATTTGAGGCATTAACCCTTCTAACCCGCCCTGCTGTTCTAATATCGCCATTAATTCTTCTTCAGACATATCAGTAGGCATGACGCCTTGTTCCGCCGCTCCAGGAATCGGTGGCTGACCGCCTTCGTAATCCATCGCGTCTAACGCTGCTTCTAATCCAGTAACTTCGCTACCTTGTACTTCTTCAGGGACGATTTCTTTAACCATCGCGATATTGGGGGCAGAACCTTCAATTAACGCACGAGTTTGAGCGTTTTCTTCAGCTCTTTTTTGTGCTTTACGTTGTTGTTTTGCGCTGTATGCGGCGGTGCCTACTGTCGTAACTACAGATGCTACTATTGCAAACATTACTGAATATCCTCAAAATTATCTACGACGAACATTGCTTCTAATGTAGGGATGTCTCGGATATTATCGGGGTTCGGGAAAACTCCGAATATCGTCGTATTTTCTAAAAAGTATAACGCCCGTTTAGTATGCGCAGGCGTATTCATAATCGCGAAATCTTTATAAACGTCTATCCGTTCTTCGTCTTGCATCGTAGAAATAACGCGACAATGACCCGCTGCTAATATCGTCATATGCTCGTGTAAATGAACTTGGCTTACGACTACCGAACCCTTTACCCCGTAATACGCTCGCATATAAATGCCAGGAGCAAAGTGATGCGTATTAATATACGGGGTCGGTGCATCAGGTTGAGTTCTTGAAATAGCAGAAACGACGTCTTGTATCCCTGCAAGTTTAGATTTTTGAATATCTAATATCGCCGTACTCATTTATACGACTTCCCGTAATAACCCTTCGCGTAACTTAAACCACCACCGTTAGCTTTCTTAGCAGTAGTCGCGGCCTGTCGGAAATTTTCCTTCGTCGGCGCACCCTTAGATCCCGCTTTACGCATCGTTTCGCCAGAACCCGCAGCTATCCGCTTACGTTTCGCGGCGATATTTGCATACAACCCTGGACGTCCACCACTAGCCATTTCACGTGGCATAACTTTCGGATCTTCATCCATCATCCGCTGAATCATACGGCGGTCAATTTTCATCGCCTTTTCACCCGCTGGCCCTTCGAAAAAATCCGTAGCCCTTTCATCAAATAAATCGTCTCTCACATCTTCGTACCGTGGTTTATCGTTTCGTTCGCGTTGTAATTGAGAAAAACTCTTTAAAAATTCAGGCCGGTTAGGATCGTATTCGTTACGAGTTGCGGTTATATCCCGTTCACTTTGGGCTTTACGATTTTTTGCCGCGAGTTCTTGAATCTTTTTAATAATATCGTCAAACCCTTCTTTTGCGGATCTGCCTTTACCTCCGCCACCAACCATGCCCAACATAGTTGCAGCAGTTCCGTACCCTGAATCCTCTAACATTGATAAAATTCCAGGAGCATTACTTAATTCAACAGATAAACTTGATTCGTCTGGATCTCGCGCATCTATGCTTTCGATTTTCATCTCTAACATTTCTTGGTCTGTTCCCCCGCGACGTATAGCTTTTTCTAACGCAGAAGATTTTTCGACAGCAGATAATATATCAGGCAAATTATCCATAATCGATGGATCTAGTGCTATGTCTAAAGGAGCGCGTAACAAAGACATCAAGCCTCCACGACCGCGACTGAGTTCTTCATCGTAAACCGCTTGCATATCGTCCATTGCCGTTTTACCTGTCTAAAAAATCCATTTCTATTTGATCCCCTTGTCTGCGATAACGACGAGTTTCGGCGGTATCTCTAACAGGTAATCCTCGTTCTCTTCTTGCAAGATCTTCCAGCTCTAAATCAACGAGCCGTGACCGTTGTCTACGAGTCGCAGTTGCTGTTCGATCAGGATATTGAGTTATAACGTCGCTTAGTATTGGGTTTTCGTAAGTATCGGAATACTTAGAACGAGGGCGCGTTGGTATCGCATTTTGTCGTAATTCTTGTACGAGATCGTCTATCTCTACCCCTCTTCTATCCGCCATACTGTAGAGTTTTTGTAACGCTTCCGTAGGTATTTCGTCCGTTAACCCTAAATCGAACGCTTCTAATTCTTTAGCTAACCGCTCTGTTTGGCCTTCGAGGCGTCGTCTCGGCGAATAATAATACGCAGGCGGTCTCATTCTGCCTAATTGACTAGGGGTTTCCCCGCGCTCTACAGCTAGTTTGTATTCAGATTTATCAGGAGTTTTTTCTCTACTTAAAAGCCTGTCTTTTATTGCTTCTAAACCCTCGCGGAACCCTTTGAATTTAGCCCCAGGACTCATTGCGCCTACAGCTGCCGCACCTAGTTCTCCAGCAGTTCCTAATTCTTCAAGCAACGCGAAAATTCTTGGGGCTTCACTTATTTCTAAAGCTAACCCCTCGGTATCCATCGGACGAGAAATATCTCTAAGACCTTCTTGCGAAGTTATACCAGTACCCTCCATTGCACGAAGAAGCATAGGAAGATTTTCAGAAAGAGATTCATCTGCAAAAAAATCTACAAGACCTCGAAGACCCGTCGCTGCGTAACCGCTTTCGACTTCGTCGTCATAAACAGCCTGCATATCGTCCATTACCATTTCACCTTATCGGCCCAATAAGCTGCGCTCATCTTGCCCTTTTTGATATTCTTTCCGTGACGTGCCTTAAAACTCTTACGCCGCGCCTTTTGCTTCGCCGACTCACCCGCTTTAGGCTTACCCGCAGTTTTTACACCCTGCTGCCCAAACCGGATCGTCTTAATTTTATCGCCTTCCTTAGCAACAACGATATGCGATTTTTTAGGATGGGACGGGGTACGCTTCGGCTTGTTATAACCGCTAACCCCTGCTCGCTCTAAACGAGAATCTTTTTTCTTTTTCTCAGCCATGCGCGAATCGTAACCCCCTAATCACTACTCTCGCTACCCCTAAAAAATTTTCGCGAAAAATTTTGACCCATCGAAAAATATAAATGTGCGAAATTTTTGAATAGGGAACCTATAGCAAAAGTATCTCGGAAAAAGAGTCGGGAACTAGGTAGTGGTGGGTGGGCGGGAGACGGAAAGTCAATAGGGGGTATGCCCCCTTAGTATAACTGTTTGCATATGCGGTAGGCCGCGCCCCTTAGCAAAGCTGTTAGCTAACAGATAAAAAAAGGGGCGCACACGGCACCCCTTAGTTAGTTAGTTAGTTAGTAGTTAGCTAAAGTCAGCTAGTTTTAGCTTGGTAGCTTTAGTGCCGGTACCCCAAGCATCGCGACCATCAAGGCGAGTGCGATAGTGTAGCAGTATGGTCGCCACGTCTTGATTATAGTCGACACCATTGGCGCGTACCCATAAACCCTTAGTCATCAGGCTGTCGTTGATCGCTTGTACGTCAACGTCACCGCCGCCAAGGGCAAGCCATTCATTCATTACCAGTTGAATCTGGCGAGGAATGTTAGCGGTGATGCTGTCATAGGTTAAGGCAATGGCGAAGTTAATTTTGCCACTAATGCCTGACGCAGGCTTGGCGAAGTTGAAACCCTTATTACCTTCAATGTGAGGCATGACATCGCGGGCAGTCTGTTCGGGAGCTGATTTTGTGTTTGATTTAGTCATAACGTTTTCTCTATTAAGTTAAGTTGATATCACCTAAGTGATGTACAGATATTCGCCTATATTGTGCCTATAGTCAAGCACTAATAATCAGCCAATCACCTAGGCAATTACCTAGGTAATAACCCTGTGGCGTCGCTGGTCGCGGCTTAACAAAATGGTTGGAACTTAAAATAACGGTTTGACTACGGGGCGCGCCTAATCCTAACCGTCGGGATCTGTCGCGCCGTCTCTCGGCCTCCGTCGCTCGCTCCCTCGCTCGCCGTCAATGAATCGTGGTGGGTGGGTGGGTGGGTGGGTCAATCGCTGAATCGCTCAGTCCGACCGTCCGAGTAGAGTGGCTCAGTCCGACCGTCCGATCCGTCTGTCGATCCGATCCGATTCGTAATCTGTCCCTCGATCGTTTGCGGTACACGTTTCGTGATCAGTGCTCCGAGTCGATCGATCAGCTGATCCTTGGAGAGCATGTCGATCTTCGCGGTCAGTACCTCGCGTCGATCGATGTAAAGCCCTCCGACCTTGCCTCGGTGTATCTCTGCCGTGATCGCTGCGTTAATCTGCCCCGACTCTCGTGCCTCCTCACGCAAGTCGTGGAGGGCGGAGAGGTGGCCCTCCATGGAAACTCTATCCCTCTCTGCCTCCTTGATTTCCTGGTCTATAAGGTAATTTCGCAAAAGTGGGTTGTGGTTGAGTAAGACGCTGCCTTGTCGTTTGGCTGCGGCCCGATTCTTCGTATAGCCTGCTTTTACCGCTGCTTCGGTAGCGTTTTGGCCTTTCAGATACTCTCGAGCGAACTTCTTTTGTTTCGGATTTAGCGGTTGCCATCTCTTACCATCGGCGTCGATGTACCCGTTTCCGTCATCAGCAGGTGTCAGGGGAGTGTACTGTAGTTCTTTCATGCAGTGTTTCCGAGGATCGTAAGCGTGTAGAACTATATCTTAGAAAATAAAATAATTTATAAAAAGTAAAAGTTTTCCTCATGGCCTCTCACCACTATTCACTGTTCTCGTTTCAATAACCTATACGATTTCTATTACTTTCTCGTCACACTCATCACGGCCCCCGTCCCTTGTATCTAGAGGCTTCTTTCACTTTTCTATTACTTCTATTACTTTATTAGTCGTTTTAGTTGAAAAAAATAAAAAAAGTTTTTTTTCTAAATAGACAATATACGCAATATCTCGGGTCGTTTTAATAGGCACAAAAAAGCCCGCTCGAGGCGGGCTTAATCAAATCGCGGCTTTGTTAGAAACGAATCAGCCCGTCGATGTTTATTCGGTCTGCATCGCGCACTGGGTTCCACAATTCACTGCGGTTTTCTTTTTCTTGACGTAGTCGATGTCGAAGAACCATGCACTGTCCTGCTTGTTTTTCTCGGAAAACCCGCATTTTGTGGTTAGAAGTTCTTTCTGCTGAAAGATCAAAGCCATCTTCAGCAAACCGTGCCAGTTTGGTCATCACTTCAACTTGCTCGTCGGTCAGGTTGCTCAAGTCCATCTCGGCGATTGTATTTCTTGGTTCCATATCTGTTCCTTAATAGTGGTCTAGGTCTGTTTCGCGGATTATCCAATCTTCTCTAGTTAAGTGACTAAACGGGTTTTCCCAATCGTCACGATCCGTATCTCCGTTTTCGTCATTCCTTAGTAACCAAAACCAGTAGCAGTATCCGTCTTTATCGGCCCACTTACTGTCTTCTTTCGGATAAATCGGGCCAGTCCGTATAAGCACTGCTGGTTCGAAGTATTCGATTTTAACGTGGTTTTGTAGCCACTGCGGGAACGTCTCGAGTTTATCGACTCGGTGTTCATAAAAGCTACTCTCTAGCTCTAAGTATAACTTTCCCCAATCGACGTTTTGTATTGTTTGTGTAAGTGTTTCCACACCTTTCTCCTTTCTATCGTAAAGTAATGCGCCCCTTTCGGGGCGCGGTTAATTTTAGCAACCGTAGTCGGCTATACTCCACCGTCGTATCTGGTAAGGCGTTACGTCATTGTATGGCCATACGTCTATCTGGTAAGCCGTTTCGCCTACCGTAAATAACCAAATCTGGTTAACAAGTTTTGGGCTAGGTCTAGTCTGGCAAAGGTCTGCGACCCGTGAGTCGTTAGCCAATGTTTCGTAGAACTTTTCGTAATCGGGTAACTCGTACGAGTTAATCGAATAAGCGTCGTTCTTAAAATGTTGTATTCCGTTAGAGTGTTCTCCCCAGTTACTGTCGTCTAAGAAATACCCTAACAAATCAACTTTCTTTTCTACATAGTGGAACGGCTCACCCGCTCCGTGGCTAATTACTGGGTCTAAGCCCAATGCAGCTTCTACTGTTTGTAGAGCTTTTTCGATCCGTGAGTCGCCTTTAACAATTACTTGCTCGGCTACTATTTTCATAGCTACTTTCGTATCCATACTTTCTTCCTTTCTATGTTATAAAAATCTACGGGCGTAAAGGCCCGTAACTATAGGGTAGGGCGGACTAGCGGGAAAGTAAAGCAGTAAAGCGAGGGCGGGGAGAATCCCGCCCCCTCGGTGGGTCTAAATAATCTTAACTAAATAAAAGTTAGCACTGCCGTCGTTGCGTAATCCAACGACTCGCGAACTGTTATCGTATGGGTCGCGGAACATCAATATCGACCAGTAATATGGTTCGTTACAATCCTCTGTTTCGCACCACTGGGTAACTGGTACGTGGTCGCTATCCATTGCCATAAAAAAGTCACCGTCGTCGTCGAACTCCGTTAACTCTTGGCTGATTTCTAAGTTTTCGTTTCTAGTAGCTTTCGCTAGTATCTCCACGAGTCTATGGCTAAACCTACACTGTTCTAAGTGTCCGTCGTTCATCATCTGTTCGACGGTAAAGTTTTTAAGTTTATCAAATGAGTAGCTCATACTTTCTTCTCTCTATCGTTTAGTAATCCGGCGCGGCGTATACCGCGCGTATATATAAGGTACTTACGAGTACCCCGATAGTAAAGCACTAAACGACTAAGGCTTCAATCGTACCGTCGCTATCGTGTTTGTAGCGGTGCACCAGTTTCTCGTATTCTTTAATCTGCTGGCGTAGCACTTGTTTATCAAACGCGCTGGCGTATTTAACGTAATCGTATCGTTGTTTGATATCTTGAGCCATAGCATTGAGTGCGTTGCCTTGTGCCACGTCGAGCGGCGTTTCGTTAGTTTCGTTTCTCATATCACCTTCCTATATGTTCGATATCCGACTCGGGTATCACTTGGTACGCACCTTTGTTATACGCTGGGGCGATCGTCGCTTTTGTTACTGGCCGATCGTCACGGCGGCTAGTGCAATCCATAGTCGCGGGTCGAGATGGGTAATTAATTTCACGGTAAGCCTCGGGTCGAGGCTCCCGTGGTTTCAGCGGCACGAATGGCCGCTGCTTAGGTTTAGTGTTACGAAGCATTTTGTATCGCTTAGGCATCTCGAACGTACTCGTCTGCATAATCTGCTTCGCACCGATCCTCGTCGACGTAGTCGTCGTTAGTCTCAACAGGACGAAACTCAACTACGGCTTTCGGAAACGCTGTTTCGTAAGCGTCGGTGCCGACTAGCGCGTCGCGTAACGCAATCTTACGACCGTTACCGTACTCGTTAGTTTCCGCTTTCTCGTCTACCCATTGGTAAAAGTGTCGAAACTTTATCTCGTCGTAAATCCGTCCTGACTTGCTATCGTCGAATATCGTTTTCCTAAGCGGGTCGATCTGACTATAAAACTGGGCGAGGCTGATAACCTCTGGGAAATCTACTGAAGCGTCTTTAGGGAATAAGTCGGCGCGTATCGCGACTTCAGTGGCGCAAGCCTCGGCTGCTTTTACTAAATGGTAAGCAATATCGTGGCTAAGGCCGTGGTGGTGCTCGACATACTCTTGTAATATATCTTGCACATCTCTCTGTGATAATGACATCTCTGTCTCCTTCTTCTTTCTAAGTTATCCGCGCCGGTTAGGGCGCGGTATATATAAGGTACTTACGACTAACGCGAAAGTAAAGCACTAACGCGATTCCTCGACCACCTTAAGATCTGGATAAGTATCGATCAAAAACTCTAGCAAAGATTCCAACTCTGGTCTTAGGTGTTCGTCGTAATCTTCTTCATCGGCAAGTCTTTCG
>Ga0208666_1000298_pt1 | contig 24822 bp, 36 predicted proteins | sample 5B_taG_FD_184078 | JGI IMG/M metagenome (GOLD analysis project Ga0208666, IMG submission 184078) | Marine viral communities from the Subarctic Pacific Ocean - 5B_ETSP_OMZ_AT15132_CsCl metaG (SPAdes) (version 2) | ecosystem: Environmental > Aquatic > Marine > Oceanic | place: Pacific Ocean...
CTGCGTTACTACTAAGATAAAAATAATTAGCACTAATGTCTTTATGCCAACCATGCCATGCGTTTGTATTAGAATTTGACTCTCTGTCTTTTAAAAATATAATTTCTGGAGTTGCTCCTAGACCATGAGCAATATCCATTTCACTTTGATTAGCACCAGTATAGCCTATAATAGAAAATCCTGCTGCTTGATTTACTGACCCTGCACTATCAACATTACCCACGCTTGTTGCAGATGCGTCATTACTAAATGATGTACCCGCTTTCCAGTTCCAAGCGGCATAAGTTACAGTATTTGCGTTGCCGCCTGTTGGTCCACTTACATGTGTAAAACCATCAGTGCCAAACGCTGTTAATGAACCAGTACTTTCAACAACATCGGAATCTGAGTACAATCTTTTAGCTGTTCCCCTAACACTATCATATAACTCATTGTTATTACTTGCACTACGAGCCTTCACCCATACAAGGTCAGGTTGGAAACCAACGCCAGTAATAGCGTTTGTTCCACCATTTCCAGTATACAGCACAGTATTAAAATGGTCATCGGCTTGAGTGCTTTGTCCGGGGCCGATTGTTATGTCTGAAAGGTTAGATGTGCAAATTGCCTTAAAACCAGACGGCACCGCATATTTGAACGCCCCTATACTTTCCCCATCAGATTCAGTGCCAACATTTCCACCAGTAAGATTTCCAGCGAAACTTCCATCTTGACCAAAGTTAAAAACAAAACCAGATGTTCCGTAAGCCACCAACCACGGAAACTTATCAATATTGTCAGGAATTTCAGATTCAGTGTATGTTGATGAGGGATTTGCACCTGTTGCTGGATTACCTGTACCTGCGCCTACGTTTCCATATTCACCATTGATGTGAAAGAAAAACTTCCTATTATCAAAATCTGCGGCAATACCAATTATATCGCCTGTAGTTGGAGCATCCCCAGCACTATGAAATCCCGAAGCAGCGACTTGCTGTGTGGAAAAATTAGCTGCCCCCCAATCAGCAATATAAAGATCTGAACCTGTAAAATAACCTATAGCAGAAGTTCCAGTCATTTCTGCATTATTAGCACCTGCCCAAGTAGGAAGTTCAGAGTTTCCCAATCCATCCATGTTTGAAGCTAACCAACCAATTTGCCAAGACGGATACCCAGCCGCAGTAATATAAACTTCGTAGTACCATTTCCCTGTTTTTACGGCTGTAGTTGCCATGCCTTGAGAATAATTAGATGCACTTGTAGTAACTTTTAAGCCACCCTCAGTTCCTGTAAAAAGAGATTGAGCACTACCTAAAGGAACTAGTGCGTTCATGATTGCAAAATTATTAGTCGGGCTATCTTTCACAACATCGGCTGCGGCTAAATTTGTAACTGTATCAAACGAGTGGGAGTTCCCTGATGAATCTGCGCCGATAGAAGAACTGTCAGAAAAAGTAAGGTGATAGCCTGTTGTACCAAAGCTGCCAGAATATGTCTTGGGAATCCACACTCCGTCCTTTGTCTCCCCGAATTCAGTCGGTGCAAGCTGTGCATTATCAACATTGTAAACGTCAGCTAAGTAGCCATCCATGTAATCAAATCCCGGAGCAAAACCTATTAAGGGTTCATTGCCAGAAGTTGCGTCTTGGAATAAAGTGTCATAATCTTCGCTAGGGTATGAAGCTGTATCAAAATCTGTTAACTGAGTTCCATTTACATACATTTTCACCCTATCGGCTGCGGTGCTTTGCTCAGTGTCAACAGCGACTACAAAATGATACCAAGCAGACACATCACGAAATTTAGCCGTTGTAATTATTTCACCGCCAGCGTAGCTAGGGTGCCTGTAATCTTTATAGGTAAGTCTTTGACTATGAAAACCAATAATTGCGCTTGGATAACTACCTGAACCACCAGCACCAATCACAATATCATATGTATCTGAGGCTTTGGAAAATTTAATCCAAAAGGAAAATGTGAACTTTCTTCTATTACCGTCACTTGAAACAGATGAATCTATCAATCTAGGGCTGTCAGCTTTGTTCATACGCAAAGACTGACCTATAGTTGTACTATAAAACGAACCTAGCGCACCTCCGGGAGCACCAGAGCCACCCAAACCACCATGATTACCCTTTATTACACTCATTAAGTCAAAGCTCCAGATGCTGATACTGCTATGGTATTAGCCGTACCGCTATCTACACTACAGAAGTAAGCAAGGTGATATGTACCAGCCGTTGATAATGCGGTTAGAGCAGTAGCGTTAATAGCTATATCCCCATGTGCAGAAACAGTGTGACCACCACTATTGATTAAAAATATATTGCCCGACTGCCCTGCATCTCCGTTAGTAAATGTAAGTGTGAAATTACCTGAAGGTGTGCATTTGAAATCATTGCCAGCAGATAAATCAAAGCTGCCATCATTGTCTGTGATAACGTGACCGACAGCCCTACCATCTACTTTTACATCATCTTCAACAGTTACAAGCAGATTTTCATCTATAGATATTGCTGGCGTTGTGCCTACAGTAGAACCTAGACCTATAACTAAATCATCTGCGCTATCATCTAGAGCAATGTAGAAATCTTGAGCGTTGCCATCAAACACAATTTTTGTATCTTCCGCACCCGCGTCACCAATAGTCAGTGTGGGAGTAGTTCCCGCTAAAGTTAGATTAGCATTTCCAGTAATCAGTCCTGTAACAGTCAACGCCCCGCCAACAGCAGCGTCATCCGTAACGGTAAGGTCGTCTTGAACTTTAAGATCAACAGTGCTTAGAGAAGCAAAGGCATCAACAACTGCCGCGCCTGACCCTGCACCGTCAAGATAAACAACTTTAGTGTCACCGTTTGGTATGGTCACATTTGCGCCAGATCCTTGGCTTATAATAATGTTGTACGGGCCAGAACTACCGCTATCTGTTGTAGCGTTTTCAATAAAATGAATTCGACTCATTGTGTTTGGCGAAATGGTTATGGTGCAGTCAGAATCCAAAGCACCAGTGTATTTAATGTACATTGATCTGACGGGGTCAGTTGACCCGTCTGCTACAGCACTAGCATGAGTATCAGCATTCGCTGTTATGGCTTCTGTACCAAAACTTAATGCTTCGCCAATAAGCTCAAAGTTTGTGTTAGTGGTTGTTCCCCAAGTACCAGAACCATCGCCAGTTCCTAGCTCATTAAGTCTTAAATCATTTACATAGGTGCTTGCCATTTTTTCGTCCTTACGCTGCTATGTCTGCCCAGTTAGGTGTTTGTGATACAGATGCCCCAGACCAGTTTGGAGTCTGTGATGGAACGATTGGCCTGTAAAGTAATTCTTCTCCTACCGAACCCGTTGCCGAAACTCCTGTAACAGAAAACCCTAAAGATAAAATAGGTGCGCTTGTTCCTGTGCCTACTGAACCTGTCGTTCCTAGTCCTGTAACAGCAAAAGCCGCAGCGCCCGTTACACTTTCACTACCTACCGCACCAGTTGCGGCAGAACCTGTAACAGCAAAAGCCGCCCCTGCGGTTATGCTTGCACTACCAACTGCGCCAGTTCCTGCGACCCCTGTAACAGCAAAAGCCGCTCCTCCGACTACACTTGCAGTTCCAACTGCTCCTGTCCCTGCTGAACCCGTTGCCGCAAAAACAGACGAGGCATCAGAGGTTACATTGCCAGCCGCTCCTGTCCCGACTACCCCTGTTACCTCTACCCCAGAGCCTTGGTTCCAAGCACCGGAACCCCAAGTTCCTCGTCCCCAACCTGAAAGAAGATCTGACACAGGCTACCTCATTAGGCTATTCGTATAATAGCATTACTCGCATCTGCTGTAGGGAACTGAACTGTAAATGTTCCAGAAGTAGATGTTTTATTAGAACTAAAATCCAATACAGCCACAGCTTTGTCACTGTTGGTGTCGTTGTATATCAACGCACCCATCGCAGTAATAGTAGCTGTGGTAAAGCTAATGTCAGCAAAATCAGTCAAAGCTGTTGTGCCAGAAGTGGTTGGGGCAACTTTGGTAAGAGTGCCACCACCAGCCGTGTAAGAGCCGCTGTTGGCTATCTCACCTGTGGTAGTATAAGCTGTCGTTGCTGCACCAAGAGTAGCTGTAGTGCTAGACTTACCGCCACCACCCTCTGCATAAAGAGCCAACTTAAAGGCGTTACCGTTTGTTGCGAAATTGTGTGTGCCTAACATAAGCTCTTGCTTAAATGCTGTACACATTGCTTGTGCGATTGCCATTACAGTCTCCCGATAGCTTTTGCCAGTTCCAATTGACCAGCATCACGAACCTTGGCGCAAATACTAGCACGTTCTTCCTTTCTAGCCAACTCTATATAGTACTGTGCCATATTTCTAACTCTATCTCTGAAAGCCTCTGCCTGTAAACGTATAGGCTCTGGTGCCTCATCTGATATGTAGATTAACTTACTAGCCAGCATATCTGCTATTTGATCATTAGACAATCCGCCATTCTCAGACGTTACAATGTTAACTGATCCCACAGTTCCTACGTTTAAATCAAACATGATCATGCCTTCCAAATATAACGGGGTCGCTTTCCTTTGGTTCAGGTGGCTGCATTTTTGACTGTTTCGTTATTAGAAGACTGCCATTTTCAACCGTCTGTACCAATGGATCCTCTAGTCTATGATACCCATACAGCTTTTCATTGTCTGGAACATTGGTATCCATTAGCCCAGATCGATGCGCTATCTCTATTTTTATACCTTTAGAAATAGCTGTAGCGCACCAGAACTCCACACAAGCTCTTCCAGACTCAGCCATATTGACATTTTTGTATGTGAAATCTATGCCAAATAGACATATCTTCTCTACTTTTTTCCACACCGCATAAGCAATAGCATATGCAACTGTGTTGTTGAAGTAGCATAGACCAGTGTATTTTGCGACTTCTTCCAAGGGATATAGCTCAACCGCCGGAAAGTCTGCGTGTTTAATACAGGAATAGATTGGTCTTGTATTCTTGGCAAGAAACTCTCTTGCAACACCAGTCTGTGTGCCTGCGTTTTCTGTATTTAAAAATCTTGTAACGGGATCCATCATAAACGTCCTATCAACGTGTATGATTGCCCCTATACAATTTATTCCCCAAACTTCATCAAATTCCTGAGAAGCAACTCTCGCTGAAATATAGTCTGCATAGCTTCCCCCTAAACCCACTATTGCTATTTTCATGTTCTAGCCCTGTCTGGTAACCCCCTTCTGTACGCATCTGTGTTTTCACGAGCCTCTGCGTAATCTTTCAACCTAGACAACGCCTCCAAAAATCTTTCGCTATACAACTTCATGACATCCGGCTCCCCTTTCATATAGATGTATGCCTCTATAAGACTGCCAAATAGTATAGCGTTTGGAGCGTTCTCACTAATCCACGTTGTAGTAGTGTCAGCAGAAGTAGACACAACCACACCCGTGGCACCACTTGTTCCTCCGGTTACTGTCTCACCCACAGTAAATGTTCCGGTAGGAATGGTGACAACAAACTCTGTGACTGAAGTAATTGAATTGATGTTTGTGCTCTCCGCGCTGGTTCCACCTGTTATGGTTTCATTAGCAGCAAAAGTTCCGGTCACGTTACTTACTGTTAAAGTAAACTTACTATCCGCTAAACTAACTGGACGATAGTAGTAATGGAGTTCCGACACATAGTTTGAATCTGGTGTGGGAGCCAGTATGAAATTTTGATAGTCATACTTAGCGTAATATAGCGGAACACCTGTTGTGGCAGAGTTTGGTGTGTACTCCTGAATGTAGTTAACATCCTTTTGCTGCAAGAACTGTTTGGAGCTAGAAACTTCGATAGACAAAGAAAATGTGGCAAGATAATCCGCCGGAACAGCCAGAAACTGATTACTAGCTGTCATTGCTCCAGAGACATTCTTTCTGAAAAGTTCTAGATCTACGCTGGTAAATATACGTTCTTCAGCACTTTTGACAAACCTATCAAGGTTTGAAACAAAAGTAGTCTCGTTGTTGTCAACGTAGTCTTGTATCGCAGACTTTAACTGTGTGTATGTATAGCTCATGGTGTGTTAGCCGTTCCGCCCATAGCACTATGATTTGTACAATAGTAGTACAATGTTGGAGCGCCACTGGCTACTGTTATCTGTGTATAAGCCCCCGCAGATCCGGGAGTTCCGCTAGTAAGGACACCTGTTGTGTACTCGGAACCACTGCTGTGCGTACCATTGGAGGTTGTTGAAAACCTTAAAGGATGCCCTGAGTTGCTGCTGTCTGACTGATCAAACCTGTATGTGTTGCCCTCAGACAAACTAGCGGTAGCTTGTTGTACACCGTCTATAGCGTACTTGTTTCCATAAGCTGTGCTGACAACTGTCACGGTGTATGTTGCTGTTATTGTTACAGCAGAACCTGCGAATACAACGGTGCCCACGGCACCCGTTGCTGAAACACCAGTGACATCGGTAGGTGTAATTACACTACCCCCGAGAGTAACCGTACCCACGGAGCCAACAGCCTTGGGATTTTCTTTATATACGAAAGTGTTTAAATCAAATATAGGAAAGACAACTGTCTCTGGTATCTTGTCGTTTCGTGTCCTCGGCTCGAACAACGCCTGCGGATCTGAGCCTGTCTGCGTCTGAATCAACTGTGGATGCTTGGGTTCATACTCATCAGGACCGACTTTCATCCCATTCCACTCGGTAATCATCTCAGACAAACGGTATCTAAAGCCAGATCTGTCTGAAAACCCCCATGCTTTTTTGCCAGAAGCATATCTAGCCATCAGTTAACCCTTAAATACTGTATGCTAGGCTGCAATTTCAAAGATATACGATCTTCGTCCTCGTCTGCTGCACGTTGAAATTCTTCCTCATACACTACTTTCAACAGTTGGACTCTGTCTGGAGCCTTTTTCATAGCAATGTAGTACGCAAGACCCGCAACCATACACGGTAAGAATCTGAACGGAGCATCGGCTGTGTTTACCAAGGTATCCACATCCTGAATCCTGTTTACATAGTAGTATACAAGACTGTCAGTAGAGTCGTCTGGTGTAGGCCACAAAGTTATTGTCGGAGTGGTTGATCTGCTGAAGTAATACTGACTAGGAGTCCCAGTAGTACCCTTGTTCGGTATGCTAAGATACTGGCTTCTAGATATTCTAGAAACATCTCTATCTGTATTGCTACTATCACGAAGCACCACTTCAAGAATGTCAGTATATGCGGTGGTAAATGTATAAGTAGCTGTGCCAGCGGTCAGTGCTTGAGTCGCCTGTGTCACAGTCCAGAGATTCAGTCCTCTGTTCGCCCAATCAGCAAACATAAGATTTAAAGACCTTCTGGCAGTCTTTGTGTCATAGCCAGTGCGAACCTCGAGTCCACATCTTTCGTATGCTTCCTCGATGATTTCCGCTACATCGATATCAAAATCTCTGGATCCCGACGTTGCCATTACTTAGCCCTGACTTTACCGCCACGCATCATCTTCTTCATGGTGCCGCCGCCACGCATGCGCCGCTTCATGGCTTGTTTAGCTGCACCACCACCCATCATTTTTTTAGGCATGACTTTGTTGCTTCCGCCACCACGCATACGATTCATGGCTTTTTTCTTAGCACCTGCCATTTTCCCGTCTCCTTCTTCTGGTTAGAATTAAATTAAGGTAGTCTTCCTTACTGTAGTTCTCATAGTATCCGGTCTTCTCAAGTATCTTACTAGCATCATCAAGTTCTGACAATCTTTGTATAAAGACCATAGTAAAATCAGTCTGAAAGGATAAGAGCCACAAGTCTAGCTTATTACAAGCAAACCATTCGTTCATAGCTATACAAGCAGCTTCTACTTCTTCGTATGTTTGACTGGGTTCCTCTTCCAAACAGATTATAACAGAGTGTTTGTTACTAAAATTCTTACACTGTGCTGCCACAGTCTCCCATAAATCCTGCCTGCTAATACACTCAACAACTCTTAGCCTGTCATCTCTCAAGGCTTTCTTAGCAAAAGGACAAGGTGCGTATCCTATATCCGGGTCTACCACACTCAGATCATTGTGAACCCACTCCTCTATGAGTTCACGCATCTTAGGCTCGTTCGTTTCCTGCGGGAATGTTCTTCATTTCTTTTTTCTCCTTACTGCTTTTACACGCCTTGGCTTGCCTGCTGGCTGGCCGATTCTTTTCTTCTGAGCTATTCTACTACGCTTTTCAGCGGCTGTCATTTCGCTCCCTGTTTTGGGGGTTTTAGAACTGATACGTTTGGACGGGCGGCAATATGGAGTACCCCGTTTTTCACCCTTGCGACGGCCACACGGTTTACCCGTTCTCTGGTCCGTCCACTTCTCCTTGAACCACCTTTTGAGCGCCAGCCCACTTTTTGTTTTCCTTACCGCCATTTACAAACTCACCGCCCTTGCCACAGAAATCATAAGAATAACAAATAAACCAATAGAAATTACAATTACTCCACCTATTATAAATGCAAGTTTTATGTTTTCTTGCAACTCTTTATGACGTTTAGCAGCTTCTCTTCTAGCTGCTGCTGCGGCTTCCTTTGCTTCTTGTATGCGTTTTGCTCTCTCTGCCACTATGGAAGCCCAAGTCCCATGTCCAAATCTCATGTCCACCATTGAGGCAATTTCTTGCATCTGTTCTTTAGCCAGCTTCGCATCTATGATCTCTTGCGCTACTGACTTTATACCAAACTGATCTCCTACTCCTACACCAGACTTTTTGTTTCGCCTTTGCTGTACTTGTTTATCACCTTCAAAGAGGTTGTCTATGTGACCAGCTATTTCCCCAACATCTTGCGCCGTGCTAATGACACTTTTGATACCGTCAACAGCCGACTTAAATAGAGCTATACCAGCCAAAGCTGTTGATACGGGTTCCATTTTTTCCTACGAGTACTGAGTTGCTTTTCTTCTGTTACTCATGACAACACCGCACCCTCTAGCAACATTAGGATTGCTAGATGGCCGCTTTGCCTTAGTAACTGCGGCTCCTCCATTACTCATGTTCAAGACTCCGCCCGAAGCCTTCCCCTTTTTCTTCTTCTTACCTCCAGTGCCATAATTAGCGGCACCTACCTTTCGGCATTTTGCAATTGCGCCCGAGGCATAGGCGCTTGGGAAAACTCTGTAACGAGCTTTGACCTTATGATAACAAGCGTCTTTTGGCACTTTAGAACTCCGTTTTAATGGAGGTTTTGAAATCTGTTTGGGTATTGAACTTCGCGAGATTGCCATCATATGTCCTTCCCGTAAACTCTTCCCACATTGGCCTGATCATTTCATGAAGCTGATCTATCTTTTCATTGTTAGTATCAATCTTCATAGCCATAACCGCTACGTTCTTGTCAACCTCAATGAGAGTTGACGATATCCATGTTAGTCCCGCGACACACGCACCTATAAAGGCAACAAAAACGGTTCCTGCTACAAATTGAGCATTTAACATTTCCATCTTCTCCTAGCCTGTCTTAGACGACTGTTAGGATTCTTAGCAGCTTTTGGAAACTTTTTCATCTGCCCAGCAGATCTAGCGCAAAATGACTTACGCCGTTTAGCATCCTTGCTACCTTTTTTAACCTTACCCGTAACAGCGGTCTTGAGCTTGCTGCCGGGGTTATCTCTTCTATATTTAGCAACACCAGCCTTCGTCATCCCCGCCCCACTTTTTGTGGAGCGGAAATTCTTTTTGTTGCGCGGGGGCATCTTTGCTCGTTTACGAGCCATTATTAGTAGCTCTTCTGCACTTGTATAATGATGGTGTATGTGTCAGCAGAAGAATGTCCCACAGTTGTGAACATAATGTCTCCTGTTACACCAGAGCTTGCAGGGTTAGTTAGACCTCCAAAGGGTGTGTAATCATGAAACCCACTTTGATTCTCTCCAAGCTCAATACAGAAATCATCCGTGCTGGCATCAAATAGAATCTTCACTTTCATTCCATTACACTGCCACCAAATCTTTTCAATAGTGGCTTTTGTACATGTGCTGCCGTCTATGTTTGCAGACAACGCAGATACGTCAACCTTCTTAACAGCATCCTCACCGCTACCATCTGAGACGTTGGTAAACTTCAAGACTGCTGTTTTCGGGGTATCAACAAGTGTTTGTGATGTTACAGCGTCTGCCATTTCAATCTCCTTATAAAAAGAAGAGGGGGAGTTGCCCCCTCTCGTTACTAGGCTTCGTAGCCCATCAATTCAATAAAGAGTTTACCAGCAGTGTAATCAGCATCTGTTGTGGCACCAAGTGTTAGATACAAGAACTCATCAGCAGCAGGGACAGCCGTAAAGTATACTTTACTGCCTGTTGTAGCGTCACCAGCGTTAACCAGCAATGTTTCTGTCAAGTCACCGATTGCTCCGTCTTCAACACCTGTGCCTTCTGTGGCAGAGTGTACGTTAATATCTGGATCACCGCCAGCAGGTGCCTCAAAGCATTCCATGCTACCTGTTAAGATTGTGCCGTTTTTTGCAGCAGTAATCTGACCAATGTGACATACATTTGAAGTACCATTTACTCCAATAATGTCTCCGCTTGCGGTGGAACGCAGTCCAGTCAGGTCAATAAGAATACGAGTTGTAATGATGCCGCCTACACGCTGTACAGAACTACGATAAATAGTGCCCGTACCGCCTGTAATACCAGTACCAGCTTCTACAGCCATTGTGTTTGCATCAAATGAAGACACACCAGTTGAACTGATGCTTGAAAGAGTTGTGAACGCACCAGTTGTGCTGCTCTGACTTACAGAGGTAAATCCACCTTTGGAGCGGACTGCTCCGGTAAAAGTAGTAGTAGCCATTTGAGTCTCCTGTCTCGGCTAGTGTCAGTCACCCAATGCGACTGTCAGGGATTGATAAGACTATACAACAAAAAAGGGCGACTGAACAGCCGCCCTTTGTATTTGTTTCAACAAACTTATTTATGCACCCGGTGAACCGAATACACAACGTGGGTCTGAGAATCCGAAGCTGTAACGCTCACGAGCCTTGTACCGCATGTTGCCAGTATCGAAATCTGGATCCATGCTAGTTGACAATGCCATACGCTCGAAGTGCTTGAAGCCATTCGGAGCGTCAGTCTTAATGAAGAATGCGTCTGTGTCAGTCAGGTAGTCGTTGACTACATAACCGTCTGGAAGCATGCCCATTGACTTGAGTGCGTTTACATCGTTGTCTGCTGTACCTACCCGAAGGTTTGATACCATGAGACGCTCGGCAACAAACTGAAGCTGACGAGGGATGATTAGCTTCATGCCTTTGAGGGCAATAACCAAACCACGCTCATCAACAAATCCAGCGATGCTGATGAGTGAATCTTCAAGAGAAGTTTCGTTCAAATCAGCGGCCACGGATGGCTCGTTGTTAAAGGTGCTGCCGTTAGTAAGCGGGTGTGATGCATCACAAAGAGCAACGCCGTCACCGCCAGCAAAAGCAGCGGCAGTAAATGCGTTGTTAAGGATTGATGCAGCTTTGACCTGCTTAGTGTGTGCCATAGAACGTGCAAGTGCCCGTGTATAGCGTGATGCCAGACGATCATAAAGATTGTCTTCTACAGCTTCCTCAGTGATTGAGAATGCCATAGCCACTGTCTCGTGGTTGTACCGAGCAGTGAAAGCTTCGTTTGCGTCGTCGAATGAAACTGAGGAGCCTTCCTGTTTTACAGGAGCAGCGCCAAAGCCAGACAACATTACTTCTTCTTCAAACGCCCGGTCAGATGACTCGGTGTCAAAGATCTCAGCGTGTTGACCTTCATACCGTCCGTATTCCATGCCGAATAAGGCATTAAGGCCGGGTTCCAGTTCTTTCGCTAGTTGTGCGCGAGAAATAGCCATTGATCAGCCTCCTTATACGCCAGTCGTAGAAACAGTAGCCGCTGCAATAGAGCCTGTTGGCGCATTGAAGTGGTTGTTTATACGAACGATTAACGGAATACCAGCAGCAGTAAAGTCAGCATTTTCTGGGTCATCTTGTACACCCATAATACGCAGAGCTAAAGTGTTGGTGGTGGCGATAGTATTCAAATCTGCTGTTGCAGAAGAGATACCAGTTGTAGTCGAACCGCTGTTACCAGTTGCAAACGCGATGTTTGCAAACACTGCTGCACGAACCTCTGCTTCTGTATTAGCAGCAGAAACTACGTTTGATGTAGCAATGGTGAACAGTTGTGATGGGTTGTCGTACAAAAACGCTCTAACAGGAAAATTAGAATCAGCACCTGAACCGGGCCAATAGTTAGAACGAACTACTTCTCCAGTGGTCGATGAGACGTATTCACACCCATTAAACACACCCACGATAGCGACGTTACCACCAGCAGCAGCTTGCAGATCGTCGATAACACCAGCAGCAAGCGGGATAACCGCCATGCCTTGGAAAATAGGGTTTGAGTTGTCAGATGCGATACGGTACTCAGTCGTACCAGTGGAGTGGACTGCTGAACCCAGCATACCATATGGTCGTAGACCAAAGGCTCCATTGGAATTTGCCATGATAAATACTCCTTGCCATAGCTAAATGTTTACTCGGATCCGTCTTTACGACCTCCGAACGATACACGACTTTTCCTATCACTATGGATAGGCATTGAAGGATGTTGTTCCCTCATCAAGTTTTGATCCACGGCATCCATTTGAGTGCGGGTCTGCTCCCGGAAGTATTCAGTTCTTTCTTCAACCGTTTCTTCAGGTATTCTAGCCAACATTAAACCGCCGACTCCAATTGTCCCTGCATTAGCACCTGAATCAATGGTTGGAAATTTACCAGCCATCTCAGGATATTCGTCAGCACGGACAGGTTCCCACCCTTCACGCATTTTAGTAGTCACATTCATCTGATCATCTTCACCGCGAAGTGAAGTACGGATCCAACGATGTTTGTACCCTGCGGGTGCTTCTGGAGCCTCCAGTTTAGATGGAGGTGCCCAAGGCTTGCGGCGTTGGGTCTTTGCGCGAGTTTCCGCTTCGCGAGGCGATCTCTTTGTAGAATCAGTCATTTCATTACTCCTTAACATACTTAGCGTATTCTTCGAGCGGAACATTTAATCGCTTCGCTATCTGAATCTGCGAAGGGGTTAACTTGACTGTTCTGCGCCCCTTTTTTGTAGACGACTTGGAAGCCGTGGACTCAGCAGAAGCGACTCTGGGTCCTTTATCCTTAGAGCCTCCAAACTTCTGTGGAAACTCTGACCGGACTCTACGATCAAGTTCATTATAGTACTCATCGGACGTTGGGTCAAACCCTTCATCCTCAATTAACTGTCTATGAATACCAAAAGCAGCGTAAGTCATTGTTTGATCTTGACCAAACCAGTCATTTTTAGATGCCCAAGCCTCTGCTTTTGCATCAGGTTTGGCCTTTTGTGGAGCAGTTTGTTGTTGTTGCTGTCCCTGTAAAGCAGGTTGTGGAGCAGCAGCTTGCTGTTCCTGACGCTTCTTGGCCTGCTCTACCTGTGCTTCTTCCAGTGCAAGTCTGCTCAAGTTTTTCTGAGCTTCAAACATAGAGTCAGCATCACCCTCGTCATATGCTTTCTGGTACGCAACTTTTGCAGCGGCAATCTGAGACTCTATTCGAGTTCCAAACTCTCCGACATAAGATTGATCCAAAGCATTGAGACGGTGACGTAGCTCATCGTTCTGCTCTTTTACTTTCTGAGCAAACTCAACCGCTGCAATCCTCTGTGCTTCTTCGTCTCTGTACTTCTGCGTAATCTTACTTATGCGGCTCTGTACATTCTTTGAATACTGATCAAGCTCTTCTTCTTTCTCGTCTTTCTCAACGTCAGAGTCTTCTTCAGTCTCCTCAACAGCCTCTACTTCTTGAGACTCCTCCTCAACAACTTCTACTTCTTTCCCTTGTTCTTCTTCAAGATCAGCGGTCAGGTCTGTGGTCTTCTCTGCTGCTTCTGCCATTACTATGCTCCATAGCTTTTAACATCGTCAGGATCAACGATGGTTGCGATGACCTCGTCATCGTTAATGACACGGACTTCTCCTCCTTCAATGTTGAAACGAGATCCAGCATATCTACCGATACAAACCCAATCTCCCTCCTTACACCAAGGCCCGTGCTCTCCAAATTTATCCAGATCCTGATAAGCAAGTGGGCCGAGACGTACAACGTAAGCTACAACCGTAGCTCGTGACTCTCTTTCTCTTACAGCATCGGGAACATAGACACCGCCATCAGTCTTGTCCTTGCCCATGTAAGGCATGACAAGGATTCTCCACCCTGTAGGTTGTGGCATTCTGTCTTTTAAGGATTTTTCTTTTGCGGCTTTTTCGGCCTGCTTCTTCGCTTGTTGTTGCGCTAGAACATACTCAGGTACGATCAGTGTCATCGACATACTTCACTTTCTTTAGCAGGGCCTTCAATTCATCAAGAGCGTAGGTGACACCCTGTATTTCACCAACTCTTGCCTTGTAGTCTTCCCAATCAGTTACTCCACCGCTTGTTATCGAAAGACTAACGTCATCTATTCTGTTTATCAATATCTTTTGATAATCTTTTATAAAATTTAAAACATCCATATCGTCCCCTTGAGATTAATTCTGCGTAATTATTATCCACTTCACATTGTTTTCTGAACTCTCAGTCCTGAAATTTCCAACTTTAGTCCAGTCTATTTTATCCAACCCCTCATCAAACACTGTTGTCTGAGAAGGTTCCTCTGTTGGTGTTTTGTGGTAGTGATGCATTCCATAGGCAAGTGCGCCTATAATAAGTAAAGCTTCCATCTTCTCCTCCTAGCTTAATCCCCTAAAGCTTTTTACTATTTTGATGGTCTAAAAACATTCCCCGAAGTTGTTCGTCTTCTCTCTGCTTCAGCCCGATAAGGGTTGGTTCCACCAAGACTCTTTATGGCTTGCCCCGCGCCTGACAATGCGTCAGTAATATCCGAGAAGCTTGGGAAGCTAAAGTCTATTGGTGCGCTCATTCCTGAAATATTAGCAACTGGCGCTTTAATACCGTCACCTCCGGGAAGCTCTATAGATATCTCTCCGGTCGATTGGTCAACGAAAAAGCCTTGATTTGCTTCTGGATTCATCACTCTTGATCTAACAAAATCAGAGTCTATGTTAGCAAGTGCTTCTGGATTTTCCCTAAAAAACTCATTTGCTGTAACCATGGAAATATTTTGTATACCGTCTGGAGCAAATGATTGTCTAGAGAAACGCTGCCCCTGATCCGAGAGTCCGTACTCAAGCTGATAACTATCTGATGGTCGTGCAAGCTGCCCCGTCCTGTTAGCAAAAAACTCATTTGGACTAAACAATCTGCCTTCCTCTGCTAAAGGCCGTTCTGTTGTGACTTCCTGTTCTGGAGTGCCTTTTAACTCAACTGGTCCGCCCACCGTAGCAAGAAAAGATCTACCATCTACCTCAAATACCGAACCAATTTCTGGTGCTGATGCTGATGCTGGTGCAAATCTGCTTTCAAATCCTGCTAGATCTGGACTAACTCCACGCGGCATGAAGTCCAGTGAACTTGTGGATACTGGTGCTGGTGGTCTATCAAAGATACTAGCAATGCCCGATGGTATGCCTGTTATTTTGTCTTGAACATTAGAGAAAAAGTTACCGAAGACAGAGTCTGTTGCTGCTAGATTAGGCTGTGCGGCGGCTCGTGCCGCAGCGGCTCGTTTACCTTGCTCTGGGTCTATCCTGTTAGCCAAATCTCCAACACCACGGAAAGCACCTCCGACAAGATCCTCTATTGCTCCGATACCCTGACCAATACCCTGAGTGAGTGATCCGAAAGGAGAGAAGTCACCCGTTGCTGTTGCATCCGCCGGACGGAAACCTGAGTCAGTCTGAGATCCAGACAACGTACCAAATTTTTGAGATGCTCTGTCAAACAAATCGCTAGGCGCAACGCCTGCGGTTTTATTTGAAAGCTGATCGGCTAAAAGACCAAGTCCACCCGGCATTGCTAAAAGCGCCAGATTATCCATAGGACTGCGCTGCACATTGTATGTAGTTGTCGGGCCATACGCTGTCTCAAAACTTCTTGGGAAAAGACCGGATTGAAGCCCGGCTCTTAATCTTCCCGGATCTTTTACACTAGCATCTGGAAACTGTGGATTAAAACCTACGCGCCCTCTTATGTTCTGAGGATTTGCATACTTGGAAAACTGATTGGCAGCAATGTCTGCTCTGTTTTGTGCCGACATAATACTACTGTAATCTATGTTTCTCGGATCAATACCAAATCTTCGACTGAAAACACCTTCATAGCCATAAGGATTTCTATTGGTTATACCCAAAGTAGCATTTAGCGCACCCTGACTCAGCCCACGACCTGTGCCGTCTGTACCAAAAGGATCGTTTGGATCTGAATAAAAATCTCTTAGACCAGCCAACCCAGCCATAGCATTTGCGTAACTATCTCTGGCGGGTGTGTATTGACCGTCACCCATGTAGTTATTTCCGTATTGATACCCACTATCATCACCGCCTGCCTTGGCATAGTTACCCATAGCGATGTCTTGTTGCAGGCTCTGGTCGTAGTTTTCATCGTCTTTAAGATCATCCGCAGTCACTCCGCTGTAGTCAACGGTGCTCTTTCCGCCGCCTCCGGTGTTGCCTCCGGTGTTGCCTCCGGTGTTGCCGCCTCCATGTGATGATGCCTCTGAACCGAAACCTTCGCTATCGGGGCCATCCGCTCTTCTGAATGCAGGTATACCCATCGGACCCGGCTCACCAGATCCACCAAGAAGTTGTAAGATACCTGCTTCTTGTGGAGTGATGTACGACAGCATGTGGTCTTGACCACCAATATCAGTGCGACGAGGCGCAACAGCGGAGCCGCCCCGACGCATCATCATCACTCTGTCGATAGGTTCAAACATTAGCGAATTTTTGCTTGTCTTGGGTTAAGGGCAGCACCCATACCACGAACTTCAAAGCCACCATCAACCCTTTTAGATGTGTCCATGTCCTTTAACATTTCTTCAGCCAGTTTTTTAGCTCTAGCATACGATGCCTTATCGTAAACTTCTCCCACATCTGAAGAACCACCAGTTTTATCAGGACCACCCGCATCAATTACACTTTGCAGTCTTCTACGTTTACGTTCTTCTTTGAGAGCCATTTCGTTAGGGTTATTAACATCAACCATGGTTGCCTCCAATATGTTTGAGCCGCCGTCCTTGCGTCTTCGTCCTTCATTTATAAGCTTTTTTGCCTGATTAGTCGAGACACCAATATCTTTTCCAAATTGTGCTGCTCTGGGTCGTACCATTTTACTTCCTGTTCATCCAAGCTGTGGTGCCCATATAGGCTCCAACAATACCTGCGCCACTAATATAAAACAAATTACTAATGTCGCTCAACGCTGTAACTCTGTCCAAAGGTATAAAAAACATAGCTACAGTAAAAACACCCATACTAATCAATGTGTACCTTGCCATACGCAACTGCGCCAAATTTTTGCGTAGCTCAGTCTCAGTCTGCCTGATCTCTTTAGCATGTTCAAGCTCATCGTCGGTAACTACCCCGTCGCCATCCATATCGTATTGGTCGTAGTCGCTGTTTTTCTGAAGGCGCTTTGACATCACTTCTTCCCAAAAAACTTAGTCGCGGCTCTCGTTCCAAAACTAGCTGCCACAATAGTTCCCAAAGTATACTGATAGTAATCCGGCATGGACTCAAGAGCGGTAAAACCATTTGTCACTATCTCCCTGCCCCAGTCTCCACAGAATGAGAGTATAAGCGGAATCGAGAACAAAATTGTAAGCCACTCGTCTTTCCAGCTATGTGCAGAAGCATCAGCCATTTTGAGATCCCAGTCAATCTCTCCGGTAGCTTTTTTCTGCATTATGACAGCTTCCGCTTGGGCTTTAGCAACCTTGGCACCAGTCACAGCCTTCTTCTCTTCGACTTTGCCCTCGAGCCATGTACCAGCTAAATTAGCTATCGGTCCTAGAAACTGTATCATTCGTCCTCCAAGATTTCTAAAATCTCTCCAGCCTCAAGTCTAACCTTGAGTTGTTTGCACGACCATTTTTTATCGAAGTCAGTAGTATGTCCGACATTGCGTTTGATTTTACGACGTATGTTAAGGCACTCGGAAAGGTTTTTATATGGCGTGTATTCAACTCGCTCTTCACCTATCATAAGTAGCAAAACAAAAGTCATCTCAATCATTTGTTAGTCAACTTTTCTATGTTGTCCTCGATCTTTGTCAGCCGCCTGTCGTAAAATTCTAAAACAAGCTTTTGCTGTTGGTCGTGTGGTGCATTACCGCTTTCTATATTTTCGGCAAGTTTTTCAAGCTCACCAGACAAATGTTCGATCATCATAAACTGTTCTGAGTCGGCTGGCAAACTACCCATCTCGCCTCTAGGCCATTTGATGCGAAACTCTGTGTTCATTCCCAGATCTGTTTCCATCAAGATCAACTTGTTTTCGGTAGTATTAAGACGTTCGATAACTCCAAAGTAAGCCCAAGTTCCGACTGTTGCGGCTATGAGCAGTGCAATCAAGTTGCGAATAGGCATACTCAGTTCAGTGTTTTCATTCAGTTTTGGCATTATTCAACACCCATTATACGGGACAGACCAAACACCTCCATCAGCATGAAAGTAAAAAACAAAAGCAACACTCCACCTGCTATAAGCTTACCGCTAAAGTTAGTTGATCCTATGCGGATAGCAATAAATTCGTTTCCCAGTATTCGTAACACAAGTTCAAAGCTATTCTCACCTACAGTTAGAGATACTGGTTTTTTCTTTTCATCAGTCACACCTTGTCATCCCCGCGCAATCTGTTGGAAAACAATGAGTCACCATTTTATAAAATTGGTTTTCATAAACAGCTTTCCACATTTTTTCGTCTATCAAATATTCGCACTGTGCCTCTGTCATGGGCTGCTGTAACGCAACCTGATTGCCAATATACTGCCACTCTGAACCCGTATGACCCCACATTGAAATCACTAAAATAAAAAGTGTTTCTGTTGTGTGGTGCACTCCAGTCATCAGTCTTATCCACCGCGCTTTAGATCAGCCTGTGTGTTAATGCGATAAACATTCACATCGTTCCTATCACCAGCGATCTGTTCTTGCAAAGCCTGACGCTGCATAGCCAGATCATAAGCCTGCTGTAACTTGGCCTGATCAATCTGGAAGTCCATCGCATCATTTTGCATCTTACGCTGTATCTCTTGCGTATCGTTCTGTAACTCCTGCTGCCGGATCTGAACCAGTGGATCAGGTGGTGTCTGAGGCTTGAGCATAGGAGCAAGCTGTTCCAGCGTCGTTGCAATTTGCTGTGCCACCGCTGCTTCTGCTGCATCAGGATTGATTTGTGGAGGCTGCATTCCTGCTGCCGTAGCTTCCTGTATGCCCTTATCAAGCATCTCCTTGATAACATCACGAGCAAATATACTGACATGCTCTTGTATGTGAGCCTGTAATATCAAGAATGCCTGCGGGTTGGCCTGTATAGCAGGCGACTGAATCATGGCAACGTGCACTCTAATATGCGCCATGCTGTCCTGCTGCGGGAACACCTGCAACTGCTGACCCTTCAGAGCCATAGCGTTTTCTGTGGCAGGATCCTTTGGTGCAGGTGGCTGTGGTGGTGGCAGGATTGAATCGATATTCTTTACATCCAGTGCATCATACATCCGGCGGTAGGCTTCATACAGATTGTGCATCTGCGGTGCGGCCTGCGCTAGTTGTAGTTGTGTCTGCGCTAGTGACAGCCGCTGCGCCATAGAAAAAATCGACGGGTCGGATACAGGGAGGATATCTACACGCCCGTCGAAGTCCTGTGCCATGATGGCAGGGTTGATGTTTGCCCCGACAGCATATGGATAAGGCATAGGATTGTTCTGAAATATCTCAGCCAGCATACGAAACTCGTTCTTTTGAGCGTAGTGCAGCCGCTTATGGATACTTGATATTACTTTTGATCCCTGCTCGATGAGAGCCACTGTAGTTCCCACGGGAGCATTGGAGTTGACATCTGCGACTTTTGTGTCCGTAACCTGTGCAAATCTTCTACCCGAATCAACGACCACCCCAAGTAATTGAGCCAGCGTTCCAGAAGGCTCCTTGTAAGGGAGTGGAATAATAGCATTCCTAATATCGCCGCCGGGAGCATCAAGATCACGAAACTCACCCGGGTTAACAGGCTCGTCATCATTCCTAATGCGGACCCCCCGAGCCTTGAAGCCACCCGGTAGATTCGAGAGCGTACCAGCATCGATAAGCTGGCGGAGTATAGACGTTGCAGCACGAGATAAGCCTCCTATCATATGCAACAAACCAAAGCCATAGAACCCAAAACCGGGCAGAAACTTGTAATGTACAAAGTACTGACGCTTGCGGCGGAGCGGATCCTGCTCACGAAAGTTGCGTACTATCGAGAGAACTTCTCCCGAAGCTTCGTCCATAGTGACGATATACGGTAGCTTGATACCTGTGTCTTCGCCCATCTGATCTTTGTCTTCAAAGCCTTCAAGATCCAAGTCCACATGGATTTCAAAAAGCGTAAACATTTCGTCAGAATAGCCTGAACGTAATCCCTGAATTTCATCACTCTTGCCACGGATTGTTGAATCAGACTCGTCATCTTCGCTTGGAGATAAGTCAACATCTCTATATATCCCTCCTACTTGCATCTTGCGGATTTCGTTCTCACTCATCCGAACAACATGAGTGTACCGCACTGCTGTCCTCAAATCAGACGCATGATAAGGAACAATCAGATCTTCGGCAGGAACAAACTTCGATACCGCCCTCTGCTTTGTTTGATCAAAATAAACCTTCTTGAAAGTAGAACCAGTAATCGGCAGATAGAATAACATCTGATCCGTGTCCTGATCGAACTCCTCCATCACTTCCGTAATCTGGAAGTTCATGAAATCCTTAACACGTTGAGCCTGCTCCTCAACCATGCGGTTCTGCTCACCCAAGATCTGTGTCTTTACAGGACCGCCCGGTGGCAACATCTCTTTGTAAGCCTGTGCCTGAAACTGCGTAATCGCCTCCGATAACACAGGATGCGTCACACCGCTGGCACCCATGAACGGCTCGGACCGCTCATCATAGTTGATCCCCAGTAACGTCAAACCCTTGGAGATGGACTCTTCCCACTCAGAACGACCTTCCTTGTCCTCATCAACCAAGCTCCCAAGATCAGAGGACAAAGAACCAAGTGTAGATCTATCTAGAACCTCGGCCAGATTTGCATTGTGATCATAGACTTCAGCCTCGACCTCAATCATCTCCTCTGCACCAACAAGCTCAATACCGGGCGGAAGATCTTCCATACCGGGCAACGGTACTTGGACCTCGGTCATGGCCTGTTCAGGCATCGCCGGACCACCCGGACCCATGGCCTGCTCCATCATTCCTGCAATCTGTCTTGGTTCGATAGCCATTAGAAGGTTCCTTTAAATGTTCCACCACGTTTTTTCATGACAGCGCCACCACGGTTCTTGCCCTTGGTTTCTTTTGCAATTTTGCGAAGCTTATACGGCACATAACCTAAAGCGCCAGTTCCAAGAGCCGCTGTTCCATGAGCAAGATAATTAGCTATATCCTGTGCATGTGGACCAACAGTTGTAAGTATGTCAGCAGCAACAGAGGCTGTTTTAGTCTCTCCGTTCTTTTTCTTTTTATCCTTTTTCAACTTTGTGGTGTTTGTATCTGGATCTACACGAGTCATCAGAATACTCCTTTGAATCTTTGGGGCCGAATCATGCCGCCACCGCGCTTGTTCTGTCTGTTGTACAGTGCTGGCTCTATGTGATCAACAAACCGATCATACTGGTTGTTAGTCAGATTGCTTATCTGACCGCTAATAGCAATAGTACGGATCTCTTTGTCTGTGCGCCCGTCTGTGCGAATCTCTTTATCTTTACCTGTCATTTTACGAATATACCTTAAATAAGTCACCGATACCAGAACGCATGTCAACCTTGCCGCCGCGCTTGTATCTGCGGACCTGTGATGGTTTAGCCTGCAACGGTGTTAAATCGATGTAGGTCATTGGAAATTCATGCTCGGGTTGTGCCGTCTTGAAGTTTTCCTGTTGAGTCCTGACCCGTAATTCATAATCTTCTCTCGTCATGCCTTCACTAAATGGTATTTCGTCAGGTTTTTTGGCTACATTTCCAAGAGGATCTTTCAAGACAGGTTGAACTGTGTCCACAGTTCCAATGTCAATGCCCGGATACATTTCCTTTAACTCTTTAATAACTTTTTCCTGCGGGGTCTTGTATCTCGACACATATGGTGCAAGCTCTTTCTCCATTCCTTCGACAGTGGATCTTAGATTTCCTTGCTCATCAACAAATACCTCGCCTATTCTCTTCGACGCAAGATCACGATAGTCGGGAATGTAGAAACGAGTCGATCCGTCAGCAGCAGCTTTCTTGATCATCTGATGAAGCTGGTATCTTGCAACTTGATCCTGTGTTTCAAACGGCAAAGGATTAGTGAAATTTGGAGCCGGATCACCAAAACCTCGTTCTGCAACTCTTTTTGGATCCTGTGAAAACCTTTGACTGAGATTGTTAAAGCTAGCACCATCTACAGCAAGTTTCCCTTGATTCTGTCTGTAGTGCAGATACTCAAAAGCTGTTTGTTTGTTAGGAGCAGCATCTTCGATTGCATCGCCGTAGATGTTCATAACGCGATCTTTTTTTGTTTTTATTTCATTTGTTTTTATTTCACGATCTGATTTCAAAAGATCTCGTTTGTCTAATAATGTGTTGTATTCAGTAATTTGTTTTCTGACACCATCTACTCTTATATTTCTTGCAACTGCGGAGGCTTCTGCTGAAACCGCATCAAAGATATTATCTAGTGTTATGTATGATATTTCGTTTAAGCTACTAGCTGTCGCAACTGTCTTATCAGCCTTAGAACCTATCTCTCCTGCTACGTCTAGCATAACTGTGTTAAATCCAACGATCTTGTTTTCCTGCGTCACATCCAGCCTTTTATCCAGCGGAATACCAAGAGCCTCCTTAACCACATCTTCGTCGGCTCGTAGGCCATCATCTACCTTTTTAATTCCCTGCCTATTTAGACCAAGCTCTATAGCTTTTGCGACTTCATCGTCAGTTAAACGATCAACAACCTTACCCTTGTTGTCATATAAAATTCTTCCAACCTCTCTTTGTAACATCTGCTCAACACCATAACTCGCCGCCGGATCAGGTCTAATGCCCGGGAGAGATGACTTTATTTTATCTACAACAGAACTTTTGAAACCGTTTTGTCTTACTTTGTTAAACTCAACATTTGCAATTTGTGGTGCTCGTAGATCTGTACCAGACCGAGGGAAAAATGTTCTTGCTTCTAATCGTTTTATATTTTGTCCTACTGTATCAGCTTCCTGATCAAGTTCTTTTAAAATGTTTTCTGCTTGATCACGCTCATTAAAAGCATCATTCAATGTCCTGTATTTTGAGGAATCTTCAATCTTCTCATCTATTGCTTTGAACGACTTGACCTTGTCAGGGGTCAACTGGACAAATTTTTGAGCATCCTCATCCGGCCTGTTCTTACCCTTGTATATAGACCAGAGATCTGACTGGTTCTCCTCAAGCATCGTGGATCTTTCTCCACCTGTAGCCACATCATCGAACGAGGTCATCCGACCATGTCCGATTCCTCCTTCTACATTCGTGTGATGCGTGGCATCATGCATGGCACCGGGGGCCGTGTCTCTGTTTCCAACGAATCTCGCATCACGGAATACAATCTCCTCATACCCACCCCCAACATTCTGCGCCGCAAAAGACTCATCGCCAAACATACGTTGATCGGAGACATGTCTTGCACCACCGTCAACCATTTCAATTTTAGGGCTGTTTTCCACATGATAATTCAGAACATCATCTACTGAAATTTTGCGGGTAGAGTTCTCTGCCAAGAACTTATCAAGGCCCGATACTTCCATCTCCAAATCAGTAACCGAAGGCTGATTTTTTAATCGAGCCAAGTACTGAGCACCAGTTAAACCCTTCTTGCCAGCACCAACCGTGTTATCAAGCAATGCATTTGCGACAGGTAAGTAATCAATACCACCCAACGCAGTGGCACTCGCCCCCATAACTGTTCTTTCATCTTCCAAAGGCTTGTTGATACTGCGATCAGGACCCGGGGTCCCAAATTCGCCGACCTTCTTCTCAAGTGGCACGAACTCATCCGAACCCGCCTCCAAATCCCTAACCATAGGTCCAAGGTTCGAGGGCGAAGAATCCATCTCAATGTTGCCAGATCCCTTGACCTCGGTCCCCGAACCACGGGTCTTCTTCATAAACTTTCCAACTAACGGAGCTATGCCCTCGAAAGCTTTTTCTCCAGCCTTGCCCAGTGCACCACCAAGACCCGCACCAATAACGGCACTGGTCGCAGTACCCTCTACACCTTCACCCTCACCTGCGCCATAGATGCCACCCTCAAGAGCACCAATCTTCGCCGCACCCTTTAAACCACCACGAAGAGCCAGACCAGCCAGACCTAGACCCGTGGGTATAGAACCTACAATTTCTGATCCATAAGCAGCGACAGGGTTGGTTTCACGAAACTGTTCAATGGATTCGCGGATGTCAGCAACTTCTTCGTCATAGGATCTATCACTTCCTAGCGAACGAATGCCAGCTTCAATCTCATCGCCAAAACCAAAAGTTACCCCCTGACCTATCGCTCTGGCTAGATTACCTGCATAACTTGTGGGGGCTTTAGCCATCAGTAATACTCTCTTGCCTTACGAGGCGGGTCGTCCTCGAACTCTTCGCCGTCCAAACTAATAAAACCACCCTGACGAAAGCGCATCAGGGCCATGGTCATGCTATCGCAAAAGTCATCATGGTCACCATTCGG